>Ga0308395_1000139_pt1 | contig 67402 bp, 66 predicted proteins | sample Hotspr20SampleP4_FD_202097 | JGI IMG/M metagenome (GOLD analysis project Ga0308395, IMG submission 202097) | Hot spring phototrophic mat microbial communities from Mushroom Spring, Yellowstone National Park, Wyoming, United States - 20050930_P4 ... | reverse complement strand
CTGGCCGCTGTTGGCGTGGACGCAGAAGGAGCAGGAGCGCCGCCTGGGGATCCCCGGCCCAGCTGTTCAGGAGAGGGGCATCTTTAAGCAGTGGTGGCTGGCGTGGCTGCTCTTGTTGCCCACCTTCGCCATTTTGGTGGTGTTTCTCTACTATCCAGGGCTGGATACCCTGCGCCTCTCCACCCTGCTCACCTTTGTGGGCGCGCCGCGCAGCCGCTTCGTCTGTGTGGACAACTTTACCGCTCTGCTGACGGATGCCACCTATCTGCGCAGCCTGGGGATTACCTTCGCCATTTCGGCGGCCATCGTGGTGTTGGGGCTGAGCGGATCCCTGTTGATTGCCACGCTGGCCTACCAGCCCATCCGCGGGGCGGCAATCTATCGCATCTTGCTGATCTGGCCCTACGCCATTTCGCCAGCAGTGGCCGGTATCATCTTTTTCATTATCTTCAACCCCTTGGGCGGCGTAGCCAACTACTTGCTGGGGTTAGTAGGGATCCCACGTTTGAACTGGCTGAGCGATCCCAATTTAGCCCCTTGGGTGGTGATCTTTGCCAGCGTTTGGAAGCAAATGGGCTACAACATTTTGTTTTATCTGGCTGGGCTGCAAAACCTGCCTAAAGATTTGCAGGAGGCGGCTGCCATCGATGGGGCGGGGGCCCTTCGCCGCTTCTTTTCCATCACTCTACCGCTGCTTTCCCCCATCACCTTCTTTTTGGTGATCACCAACATGACCTACGCCTTTTTCGATATTTTCGGCACCATTGATTTGCTGACTGCCGGCGGCCCTTCCGGATCCACCTCGGTGTTGATGTACGAGATCTACAAGATTGGCGTATCGTCAGGCAATTTGGGCAGGGCAGCCGCCCAATCCATTGTGCTCTTCTTAATTGTGGTGGGCCTGACGATCCTGCAATTCCGCACCACCGAGCGGAATGTAACGTATGGGGGATAACGGGGCTGGGGGAGAGAGCAAAATCTAGGATTCGTCAGCTTCCGACGGCTTAGAAGGGTCAGACAACTCGCGCCATTGCTTGAAAACATTGCCTAGGTTGCGGCGGAACTCGTCAATCCCCAGCAGGGATCCCGGCTCTGGATCCCAAGAAGCCGAGAACACGCCGTAGCTAATGCCCAAAAAGCCAAGGCCGAAAAAGGCCAGCGACTCCACCAAAGTAAAGTAGGGGGGCAGGGCTATCACATGGTTGGTTAAAAGATAGTAATTGACAAAAAAGCTGCTCAAGCCAAGGCCAGAAGGGATCCCGGAAAAGACCAAGATCCGCCGCACCATACGCCGGCTGACCTCAGGGGGAATGACAGCAACCGGCTCTCTTTGGGTCGGTTGCGTCTCCACCTGAGCAGGGGTAGAGCTGGAGCGGCGGCGGGAGGCTTTGGAATAGCGGCTGGACTTGCCCACGAAGGTAGCTCTCCGACAGTGATTTAGCTAGCTGCCTACTTTTTCACCCGAATGTTCAACCGTTCGGCCAGCTCCCGGAAGCGGTCGGGAGAACGTTTGGCAATGTAGTTGAGCAGCCGCTTACGCCGACCGATCATCATCATTAGGCCGCGGCGCGAGTTGAAATCTTTCGGGTTTTTCTGAAGGTGCTGCGAGAGTTGGTTGATACGGCTGGTTAGAAGAGCAACTTGTACCTCGGCAGAGCCGGTGTCAGTGTCGTGAAGTCGGTAGGTCTCGATAATCTCCTGCTTCTCTTGCTGCAGTAAGGCCATAAGTTCACAAAAACTGGATGCACTGCCTCAGAATGATAACATCGGCTTTTCGTCCTTTGCTATAGCCGGGTTAGGGGGAGAAAAGGAGATGACGACAACTTCTGGGGATCTGCCGGCCTTGCTGGAGCTGTTGAGCTCTCAGAACTTGGGGGATCGGCTGCGCGCCGTCAACAAGGCCAGAGAGCTCCCCGCGACCGAAGCCTTGACGCTGTTGCAGCGAGCTGTAACCGACGAGAATGCCCGCGTCCGCTATGCCGCCATTAGCCAATTGGGCACGCTCTCCGGCGCAGGTGTCGACCCGGCTGCCCTTTTGCCGATTCTGCGACAGTTTTTGCGAGAGGACCCCGAGTTCGATGTGCGGGCTGCCGCCGCCGCCGCCCTGGGGGATCTGAAGCAGCCACAGGCCCTAGACGATCTGCTAGAGGCTTACCGGCGAGAGACGGAGTGGCTGGTGCGCTTTAGCATTGTCGCCGCGCTGGGCGAGCTGGGCAACCCCGCCGCCTTCGACACCCTAGTGCAGGTTTTACAGGAAGGAGACGAGCTGCTAACAACAGCCGCTGCCGCTGCCCTGGGAGATCTAGGGGATCCGCGGGCCATCCCCCATTTGGAGCCCCTCATCGATTCGGACGATTGGCAGTTGCGCTACCGCGTCTGCATTGCTCTAGCCCAGCTCGGCACCGAAGCCGCCCGCCCCGGCCTAACCCGGCTGGCCCAGGATCCCCAAGAGCAGGTGGCCGCCCACGCCCGCACCGCCCTGGCATCTCTGTAGGCAGCAAGACCACCAAAGCTTGCCTCTCCACCGCCCAGACCGGCCTCCCTCCTCAAGAGAGGCGAGCTAGCTCATGGCATTGATGATGTAGTCGAAATAGGGGGCAGCCTCGGCGGCGGAGTCCGGATCCAGCAGGCTGAGGGCTGCTTCCTTCAAGAACACGATCGCATCGATCATACCGGCAATGGGCACGTTGAGGGCATTGTACATCTCCCGCACCCCTATCAAGCCGATGGACTCGATCGGCTCTTTGCTGCCGGCAATGATGCCATAGGTCACCAGGCGGAGATACCAGTCGTAGTCCCGCAGGCACTGGTTATAGCGCTTTTCGCCGTAGGCATTGCCGCCGGGTTGTATGTATTCGGGTCGCTTGGCAAATAGCTGCTTCTGCGCCTGATCGATAATGCGTTTTTTGTTCTCAGTTAACACCTGAGCGATCTGCAAACGCTTCTCGCCGCTGCTCATGTAATCTTTGATAGCTTGCAGTTCGCTGACGGAGAGATAGCGCAGTTGGTCGTCCGCGGTCTCGATGATCTGGTTGATCACGCTCACGGTAGGAATTCTCCTGTTTGCTAACTTGCTTTCAATTCAATTTGTTCACCAATCCGGCACCCATCCCGCAAGCCAAAGCTCGGCTCAGGAGATGAGAATATGGCCCAGAAAGCCAGCCTTGCCGCTTGCTCTCAGTTTAGGATAGGGCGAGCTTTCCCTCAAGCACCCACCCTGCGGGGCAGCGACCTCAGATGCGCCCCCGCAGCCATTGGGCCATCTCGTTGCGCCGCGGAGCCGCCTCCAGACACACCTCCTCTGTAATGCGCCCCTCTTGGTAGAGCCGAAACAGCGACTGGTTCATGGTACACATCCCCTCGTAGGAGCCGTCGGCAATCAGCTCCTCGATCTCGTCCACGGCACCCCGTTTGATGTAGTCGCGGATGGCATCGGTGTTGCGCATAATCTCGTGGGCAGCGGTGCGCTTGCCGTCGGTGGTGCGCACCAGCGTCTGGGCAATAATTGCTACTAGAGTCTCGGCCAGTTGCAGACGCATTGGCTCCTGCTCCTCTGGCCGGTAGATCCCCAAGAGACGCTCGATGGTGCGGACGGCGCTGTTGGTGTGCAGGGTTCCAAACACCAGGTGGCCCGTCTGGCCGGCCTTGAGAGCCGTATCCACGGTTTCGCGATCCCGCATCTCCCCGATGAGGATGATGTCCGGATCTTCCCGCAGCGAAGCCTTGAGGGCGTTGGCAAACTCCAGGGTGTGGATGCCGACCTCCCGCTGCCGCACCAGCGATTTCTTACTCTGGTGGACGAACTCGATGGGATCCTCAATCGAGATGATGTGCTTAGCAAAGTTGGAGTTGATGTAGTCCACCATCGCCGCCAGGGTTGTGGACTTCCCGGAGCCGGTGGGGCCTGTCACCAGTACCAGGCCCTTGTGCTCCTCGGCAATGCGCTTGAGCACCTCCGGCGCCCGCAACTGCTCCAGCGTCAAGATCTTGAGCGGGATCAGGCGCAGCACCATGGCAGGCCCTAGCAGAGAAACAAAGCAGTTAACCCGGCAGCGCACCAAGCCCTCGTACTGGATAGCGGTATCCAGCTCCAGGCACTCCTCAAACTGGCGGATTTGGTTCTCCGGCAGGCTTTCCCGCAGCCAGCTATAGAACACCTCGGTGGTGGTGACCGGGTAGTTGCCTATCACAATTTGCCCCCGATCCCGGAAACGGGGCACCTCTCCCACCCCCAGGTGAATATCCGAGTAGCCTTTTTCGTAGGCTTCCTGCACCAGTTGGCGCAGCGTCGGTCCAGCGGGGGCAGACTTAGGAGCAGCGGCGGCCACCGGGATCCGTCCAGCAGCCGTGGGGCGAGCCGGCGGCCCAAAAGGCGGAGCAGCCGAACCGGGGCTGGGGGGAGACACCTGAGGCCGGGCAGCAGGAGCTGGAGGGGGCGGAGACATCTGCGGGGGAGTGGCAGGGCCCGGCATGGGCACCGGCGTCTGCGGGGGGGCGACGGCCACATCTGGGGGGACGGGCCGGCCCAAGATGGGCTTGGGGGCGCTGGGGACAGGACGGGATCCGCTCCCGACAGGGGGAGGAGCAGCCCTGCCCAGCACCGGATCTAGCTGGGTTGGGGGTTCTGCCGAGGGCGCTTGCGCGGCCGCACGCGCGGGGCGCTGGATAACAGGCGGGGTCGGCGGCTTCCAACCGGAGTCTAAGTCGGTGGGAAATTGATTTTCGGGGCTAACCTCGCTCATAACAGGCCTCGCTTCTGGCAGGATCTGCGTCGATTTTAAGCTAGTATGCCCAGCCAGAGCAGAGGATTAGCTTTCTTGCCGGCAAAGCGCCGCGGCATCCTTAAAGGTTGGACGGGTGGCGAATGAGGCTCAAAAACTCCTCCCGCGTGCGGGGATCCTCCTGGAACACCCCCACCATCGAGCTGGTGACCGTCCAAGAGCCCGGCTTTTGCACCCCCCGCATCACCATGCACATGTGGGTAGCCTCGATAACCACCCCCACCCCATAGGGATCCAGCATGGTCATCAAAGCTTCCGCGATCTGGCGGGTAAGGCGCTCCTGAACCTGCAGGCGGCGGGAGTACATCTCGACAATGCGGGCGATCTTGCTCAGGCCCACCACCTTTTGGCGGGGGATGTAGGCAACATGGGCCTTGCCGATAAAGGGCAAGAGGTGGTGCTCGCAGAGGCTGAACAAAGTAATATCCCGCAGCAGCACCATCTCGTCGTGGCCCTCGTCGAAGATGGCGCCGTTGATGAGATCTTCCAGGGACTGCCGATAGCCGCTGGTCAAAAATTTCAGGGCGGCCACCACCCGCTCCGGCGTTTTCTTGAGGCCCTCCCGCTGCGGATCCTCCCCAATTCCCCGCAGCAACGTCTCCACTGCCGCTACCATCGCCGGATCCAGGCTCTCTGAGCCCTCGGGCTCTTGCCCCGCCGCATGGGACAGATCTCGGACAAGGCGAGACTTCAGGTTGGCTTTGTCGTTGAGTCGAAACTCGGCACCGGATCCAGGCTTGGCAAGAGTCATAGCAGGATATTCCTTGGGTTGAACGAAGGGTTGAAGGAACTTGTCGAGGGAGGCGGTGCAGGCAGATCTCCTCAAAAGCTCAGTCACAAAGGCCGTTACAGGAAAAGCCAGCTCCAGCCCGGCCTAAAAGGCCCCTGCTGCCGGCATGAGGGTCAGATCTTCCACCACGGCACCCTTGGGCAGGCGAACGATGTGGGCAATCAAGTCCGCCACCCACTCCGGCGAGAGCATTTTGGAACGGTCGAAATCGACCTGAACTGTATCCCAAAGAGGTGTATCCACAGCTCCGGGACACAGGCTGGTCACCCGAATGCCATGCTGCCGTTCCTCTGCGGCCAGGGCTTGAGAAAAGCCCAGCAGGCCAAACTTACTGGCGCAGTAAGCCCCCCAATTGGGAAAGGCTCGCTTGCCCGCAATGGAGATAATGTTGACAATCGTGCCGCAGCGCTGCCGGCGCATCGCCGGCAGGACGGCTTGGGCACAGAGAAAAGCTGCCGTCAGGTTCAAGTCGATCACCCGCTGCCAATCGGACAAAGATAAGGTGGCCAAAGGCCCGACATGGGCTATGCCGGCGTTATTGACCAAGACATCACAAACACCAAATTGATCCAGGAGAGCCTGCAACCGCTGCGGCAGGGCTCTTAAGTCGGCCAAGTCGATGGGAAAAACCTCCGCCTTTCCTCCCTTTGCCTGGATCTCCGCCTGTACCCCCAGCAAATCGGGATGGGAACGGGCCACCAGAGCAACTGCCACCCCCTGCCGAGCTAGGGCTAGGGCCACTGCTTTGCCGATCCCTCGACTGGCCCCCGTAATCAGGGCACGTTCGGGAAACTGGGTCTCAAAACTCATCCACAATAAAACTCTGGGATGCGCCGTCGAGAATAAGCGCCACCAGAGCCTGGGAAACTTCGTTAACCCAGTGTAACACTAATTCCTGCCTGCCCCTCCAAGCAAACAGGAAAGACTGGCATCGATCCCTCTCCGCCGCCCTCTAGCTGACTGGCGTCGGGCCGGGAAGGATCTGAGGTATGGTAGTCTGGTAAAGATAGTGAAAATCTTTTGCAACAACGATCATGGCCGAGTTTTTGATTTCCTCGACGTCCACCGCTGCCCGGACGGACTCTCCCTACATTCTTGAGGTTGAGCACATCAGCAAGGGGTTTCCCGGCCAGCGGCAGTTGGTTTTGCAGGAAGTGGCGTTTCGCCTGCCCCAGGGAGACATTCTGGGGATTGTCGGCCCATCGGGCTGTGGGAAGACCACTTTATTGCGCACCATTGCCGGCTTTGAGCAGCCAGACAGCGGGCGGATCCTGCTGGGGGGGCGAGTGGTGGCCGGGGAGGGGCAGTGGATCCCACCGGAGCGGCGGGGGGTGGGGCTGGTGTTTCAGGATTTTGCCCTGTTTCCCCACTTGGATGTGTTGGCCAATGTGATGTTTGGCCTCCGGCCCACTGCCCTGTTCGCGTCGGCAGCGGGGGGCGGCAGTCGCTCCTCCTCGGCTGAGGTGGGAGGCGCTGCCCAACAGGCGCGGGAACGGGCTGACGAGGTGTTGCGGTTGGTGGGTCTAGAGGACTACGCCCACCGCTATCCTCATGAACTTTCAGGCGGGCAGCAGCAGCGGGTGGCCCTGGCCCGAGCTCTGGCCCCCAAGCCCAGCCTAATCCTTTTGGATGAGCCGTTGAGCAACTTGGATGTGCAGGTGCGCTACTACTTGCGGGAAGAAATCCGCAAAATCCTCAAGCAAACCCAGACCTCGGCCATTTTCGTTACCCACGACCAAGAGGAGGCTCTCTGCCTTTCCGATTGGGTGGCGGTGATGCGGGAAGGGCGTATTGAGCAATGGGGATCCCCGGAGGAAGTCTATCGGGAGCCGGCTACCCGCTTTGTGGCGGAATTCATCGCCCAGGCCAACTTTCTTCGCTGTGAGCGGCGGGAGTTCGGTTGGCAAGCTGAGGGGCTGCTGCACATCCCATTTCAGGCTTTGAGGGATCAGCCCGATCCCCATCTGCGCCAGGGAGAGCTGATGATCCGGCAGGAGGAGTTACGTCTGCATCCCAATCCCCAGGGGAGAGTTACCATTCGGGATCGACAGTTTCTGGGGCGAGAGTATCGCTATTGTCTGGTTACAGAGACGGGCAAGCAATTGCACGCCCTGGCGCGGGAAGCTTTGCCGGTGGGCACGCGGGTTCAAGTTACCGTCGAGCAGGGCCGTCTGTTTCCCATTTCGGAACCTCAGTCAGTAGCGGGATCGGGAAGCAAGAGCTTTGCCTGATGGGATCTTTGCCCTCAGCCCAGGCGCCCCACGCCGCTGCCGCGTTCCCAGGATCCTGCCTTCTCAGCCCAGACTCTACAGCCAGAGGATGGAGGGGCTATCTGTATTTGGTGTGGATCCGCTTTGTTAGACTCCGTATATAGTAGGAGGTGATGCGGGATCCCCACCCAAAACGAGGGCTTTACCCCTCGACAGGGGTTGAGCAAATGCTTTAACCTTGCCTTCTAGGGTGGCCCAGGGGGCGCTCGTCAAAAAGGGTAGAGGGGCGTAGTGTCAGCAAGGGCCAGCTTCGCCAGGCGCTGTCCCCAAAGTCCCAAGAGTGCGCCGCATGGCCAGCCTGAGCTGTGTTGAGCAAGGTGAGCTTGGTCAGCTCCTCTTGGGCAGAGGTCGTCGGTTAGTGTTTCAGGGATCTGACCCAATAGCAACGAAGACAAGGCGTGATGCCAGGAGTAGAGATGAAAATGATGCGCGGTAATGCAGTGCCGCTTTTGGGATCCCTCTGCCGCCGTAGAGCTCAGGCAGGCGGGCGGGCCGCGTTCGTAGCGGCAGTTCGCAGCACCCTCCTGCTGGGGTTGGCGGGGGTGATCTGGGGGGGAGTTCCTACTTTTGCTCAAGGGGGGCCCCTCTCGACTCAGGCAGTGGCAGCCCCCATGAGTCGTCAAGAAGTGGCGGAGCGGCTGAATCTGGTGCCGGTTTTTGCCATTGTGTCTCAGAACGGCACCCCTGTGGTCGCTAACGTAGAGCGGGAGGGTCGCACCATCCAGGTGGCTTCTTTCTGGCTGGATCAGAACCAAGCCCAGCAAGCGTTGGATCAGGTGAAAGCCAAGAACCCTGAGGTGGGCCAGCAAGCCCAGGTGGTGCCCATTCCCTTGGGCTACGCCTACGAAAAGTCGGAAGAAGAGCGGGCCAAGAATAGCAATCTGTACTTTGAGGTGGTGCCTCGGGCTGCTGATGTGGAGGCGGCCAAGCAAGTGCTGAAAGAAACGGGTCAGGAGGTGCCGCCGGAAGTGATCGGCGTGCCGCTGTTCTATGGCCGCTCGGGAGAGGGGTTGCTGACCATCGAGCAGGATGGCCAGGAGGTGGTGCCTTTCTTCTTCGACCGCAACGACCTGAAGGGGGCTTTAGACCGGGCGGCGGCGCAGAACCCCGAGGTGGTCGGCAAAACCCAGATCGAGGTCACTTCCCTGGCCATCGTGGTGGAGCGCATGTTAGCCCCTGACGCCCAGGAGGATGTGCAGAAGATCGCTTTCATTCCGCCGCGCGCGTCGCTGGAGTACGTGCAATCGTTAATTCGCTCTGCCACTCCCCAGCCCAATCCACCTGCCACTCCCCAGCCTCAGCGGCGTTGACCTAGCTCCTGATGGGATCCCCCTCTGCGCTGGTGCAGCAATTGCTGGCCTGGCGTGCCCAGGCTCTGCAGGCGGCGCAAGCCGCCGGCATCCCTCCTCAGGAGGTGGAACTTCTGCTTAGGGAACGGCTGGGCTGGGGATCGTTGGAGCGCTTGCTGGGTCGGCCCCCGACGCTGCAGGGGGATCCGCTGGCGGAGGTAGAGGAGCTGTGGCGGCGCCGGCTGACAGAGCGCATCCCCCTGCAGTACCTGCTGGGAAGGGTAGAGTGGGCAGGTTTGAGCTTGCGGGTAACGCCAGCGGTGTTGATCCCGCGCCCGGAGACCGAGCTGCTGGTGGAGCAAGCCTCCCTTTGGTTGCAGTCTAACCTGCTGCCGCCGGGATCCCCTTTTGCCGACCTGGGCACCGGCAGCGGGGCCATTGCCATCGCTTTGGCCCAGGGGCATCCCCAGTTGCAGCTTCTAGCGGTGGACGTGAGCCCAGAGGCTTTGGCCGTTGCGGCAGCCAATGTGGCGGACTATCATCTGCAGGAACGGGTGAAGCTGTTACAGGGATCCTGGTTTGCGCCTTTGGATCCCTGGCGAGGTCGGCTGCGTGGCCTGGTTTCCAACCCGCCCTATATCCCCACCGGGGAGCTGGCCTACCTCATGCCCGAGGTACGGCTGCACGAGCCACGACAGGCCCTCGATGGCGGGGAAGATGGGCTGGTGCACTTGCGGCTTTTGATTCAAAAAGCACCGGATTACTTGGCCCCCAACTCCTTTTGGGCGGTGGAGGTGATGCAAGGCCAAGCCCCTTGGGTGGCGGAGCAGTTGCAGGCCAGAGGCGGCTATCAGCAGATCCAAGTCCACCGGGATTTGGCCGGAATTGAGCGGGTGGTCAGCGCCCACTTCGTCGGCTAGAAAGTTGGGAAGAAAAAGGTAGGATCCAGGAGCGCGCCGTTGTCAAACTAGCTAAAACCCAAGGCTCTCCATCCGAACGCCCTGCTTCGAACATCAACGGGATCTCCTACCTTTTGTCCGAAGTACCTCTGGAGGAAACCCTTGCCCGCAGCAAAACCCGATCCTCCCTCCCAGCAGGCCGCTGCTGCCGTCAGGCAAGAGGCGGTGGATTGGCAGTTTGCGTTTGAGCGCTCGGAGGTGATGCGCGCCTTTCAGCAGGAGCTGCTCGTCAGCATTGGCCACGAGCTGCGCAACCCCCTCAGCAGCCAGATGGGATCCCTGCAGTTGGTGCTGTCCGATCTGTGCGATTCCCGCGAAGAAGAGCGGGAGTACCTTCAAAGTGCCAAAGAAGCGGTGGAGCGCCTGATCCAGTTGCTCGAGGAGTACAGCCGCCTGGCCCGCCACGACCTGCCCATTCAACCCTTGCAACCGAAGCCGACCCGACTCCGTCCCCTCCTTCAGGATGTGTACAGCCTAACTCGCCTACAGGCCCAGGATCAGGGCATTCGCTACGAATGGCCGATCCTACAACCGCCTTCTGCCTCTGAGCTGCCCGCCCTCCCGGACAGCCTTATGGTTTGGGCGGATCCCCACGGTTTGGTGCAGGCTCTGCTGGGGGTGTGTCGCTGGGGTATTCGCACCCTACGCTATGGTTCGATGGCTCTACACCTCTATCCCATCGCAGCAGCGGAGGGGCGCCTGTGCCTGGAGTGGAATCTGGAAGGGCGGTGCCATGTGCCCATCCAAACAAAGGGTTGCGCTGCTTGGCGGGTGAGCGAACGGCTCCTGAGAGAAATGGGGGGCGATCTGGAGCTTGGCGAAAGCAGCCTCCACCGGGTTGTCATCAAGGTAATCCTGCGCCTCGCCCAGTGATTTGGATCTGGGAGATCTGAAAAGCTTAACCTTCGCGGCGCAAGGCCAGCTCAGCGCGATCCAGTTGCATCAGCACCCGCTCCACCTTCTCTGGGTCAAGAGGCCGCTTGGAGGTGCGGTAGTGGGAGGCCACGGTGTTGAACACGGTGCGCAGAGTCGTAAAGGATTGCAGCTTGTCGTAGCGATGGCCATGGTAGCGCCCTGCAAATTCTTGAATGGCCTCCATCGCTTCCACCTGCGCCTCCTCTGGATTCATCACGGGATCCGCTTCCGAGAGAACGGTGCGCAGGGTTTGGATCAGGGTCATGCTGTCTTCGTAGTACTTGCCGGTGAGGCGGGCCGCCTGAGCGCTTGCGGTCGCCCAGCCCAGCATCAGGGTGACCGAGAGGAGCAGGCCGAGAAAACGTAGAAAAAAAGGTTTCAGCATCGGAAGGTTGCCCAATGTAACTTATCTTTAAGCATAAGTCACAGCGACACCGGAAGAGGAGCCATCGAAAAGATGCTGTCCACTTTCTTCAACCACTTGCTGCCGGAGCTCGCCCGGTACAGATCCCACGCGATCATGTTGGGCATGATCTTGGGGTTTGCCTGTGCTCACAGTGGGCTGGCCCACTTGCGCCCCTGGGGGGAAGCTTGGCTGGGATCCCGTCTGTACCGCCTTCTTTTTGCGCTGGTCAGCCTCAGCTTGGCTCCGCTGTTGCTGATCTACTTTTTGAACCATCGCTACGACGGGGTGATCCTCTGGGATCTCCATGCTGTCCCCGGCATTCACACCACCGTTGTTCTTTTGTCGGCGCTCTCGTTTTTCTTTTTGTATCCGGCTACCTTCAACTTACTGGAGATTGCTGCCATTCACAAGCCGGAGATTCACCTGTTTGAGACCGGGATCATCCGCATCACCCGCCACCCCCAAATGGTGGGCCAGGTGATCTGGTGTGTGGCCCATTCCCTTTGGATTGGCTCCAGTTTTATGCTGGTCACTTCCCTGGGGCTGGTGGCCTACCACCTGTTCGCCGTCTGGCACGGGGATCACCGTCTGGAGCGGAAATACGGCCAGGCCTTCCGCGATCTCAAGGCCCGTACTTCTGTGATCCCCGGCTTGGCCATTCTGCAGCGGCGACAACACCTGCAACCGCGAGAGTTTCTGCGCTGGGCCTATCTGGGGGTGTTCAGCTTTGTTGTGATTCTTTATGCCTTTCATCCGCAAATGGTTTCTGCAGCCAGCGGGGTTGCCTGGTAGCATGATCCCAAACAACTTCTTTAGTCTGGGAGTGATGAACTTGCAAGTTGCTTTAGATGCTTTTAATCAAGAACTTTTGACAAGTGACGGGTTGGTGTTGGTGGATTTTGGTGCCCCTTGGTGTGGCCTGTGTCGCTTCATTCAGCCGATTACCGACCGTCTCGCAGCAGAGTGGGGCGGCGCGGTCAAGGTGCTGCGGGTGAATGTGGACGACAATTTTTGGCTGCCGCGCCGCTATCGGGTGCGCTCGCTGCCGACCTTAATTTTGTTTGAGAAGGGTCAAGAAGTGCAAAGGCTGGAGCACTTCGCCAGCCGCGATGATGTGCTCCGCCGCTGCGAGCAGTTGTTTCTCGCTCGCCTGCGCTATGTGGGTTCGGGTGCCTGCTCCTCCTCGCTGGACCCCCAAGCCCCGCCGCCAGGGGTGTAGAGGGTGAGCACATCGCCGGCTTTCAGGGGGCGGCTGATCTTGCTGGGCAAGGGATCCCCGTTGACGAGGTTGATCCCCAGCTGGCCAGGTTCGCCGCCTTCTTCCCCTTGCGGGGCATGGTGGCGCCGGTCGGTGAGCAGGGAGAGGGTGCAATCTTGCAAGGTCTGGATGGAGCGGATCAGCCCCCACCCGCCCCGCTGGCGGCCATGGCCGCCCGAATCTGGGCGCAACTCGTAGCGCAGCACCCGCAGGGGATACTCCAGCTCCAGGGCTTCGATGGGGGTGTTGAGGGTATTGCTCATGCCCACGTGCACCCCATCCAGGCCTGGTCGCTGCTGGCTGGCCCCCTGGCCGCCCCCCAGGGTTTCGTAGTAGGTGAAGTGGCGGTTGCCCAGCACGCAGTTGTTCATGGTGCCCTGCCCCTGGGCGATGGCACGGGATCCGGCCACCGGGGCCAGGGCTTTGAACACCACATCGGCAATGCGCTGCGAGGTTTCCACGTTGCCGGCCACCACCGCCGCCGGAAATTGGGCATTGACCAGGCAGCCGGGCGGGGCCACAATCTCGATGGGATCCTCCAGGCCGACATTGCTGGGGGCAGTGGGATCCAACAGGCAGCGCAGGGCAAAGAGCACCGCCGAGCGGGTCACGGCCAGAGGCGCGTTCAGGTTCCCCGCGGTGGCCGGGGCTGTGCCGGCGAAGTCCACCCGCAGCCTCTCCCCCTTGACCTCTACCTGCACCCGGATCTCAATGGGCTCAGGCGGATCCCCGTAGCCCTCCAGGTAGTCGCAGGCGGTGTAGATCCCATCGGGCAGAGCGCGGATCTGGGCCTGCATCCGCCGTCGGCTGTAGGCGATCACCCCGGCAATCAACTGCCAGGCCTCCTCTTCCCCGAACCGGGCCAGCAGCTCGCCAAACCGGCTCACCCCCACGGCGCTGGCCCCCACCTGGGCCTGCAAATCTCCCCGCCGCTGCTCAGGGTTGCGCACATTGGCCAGGATCAGGCGCAGCAGATCCTCCTGCCAGCGCAGCTCCCCTGTCGAGGTCATCTGGGCCAGCCGTAGCGGCGGGATCACCAGCCCCTCCTGCCAGATTTCCGTAGAGTCGGCGGGCATGGAGCCGGGGCGCATCCCCCCAATATCGGCATGGTGGGCGCGGTTCACCGCATAGGCACAGACCTGTTCTGGATCCCGCAGGCCGGGGATGGCCGTAACCACCGTGATATCCGGCAGATGGGATCCCCCCTGGTAGGGATCGTTGAGGACGAACACATCGCCGGGCCGCGGGCCGGCTGCCACCACCGCCCGCACCGCCTCCGAGAGAGCTCCCAGGTGAACTGGAATGTGGGCCGCCTGGGCAATACAGGCCCCTTGGGCGTCGAACAGGGCTGTCGAGCAATCCCGCCGTTCCTTGATGTTGGCCGAGTAAGAACCGCGGATGAGGCGCGCCCCCATCTCCTCGGCGATCCCCGCCAGCGCATTGGCCATCACCTGCAGCCGGATGGGATGGGTATCCATGCCCCTCACAGCCTGCGCCCCAGCCAAACAGCCACCCTGCGGATCCCTTGCCAAAACTGCAGACGGCGCTGCCAGCGGTCGAGGGTATGGCGATTCTCCCGCAGCCGATCCCGCAGGCGCAGCAACTCAGCCGGCGTGGGAGCCAAAGCCCGCTCAGCGGCTTCCCGCCAATCAGCCATAGCCCGCTCCGTAACCCAGAGCGCCGACCGCAGGTTCAAGAGGACAGGAATCAGGGCAAGCAAGGCTAAAAACAGCAGCCCATTGAGGCCGCAAACCGCCCAAACTGCCCACTCTGTCCCTAGTGCAGCAGTCACAGAGAGCTCAGCAAGGGATCCCTGGCAACACTCACTGCTGCTGCAGCATCAAGGGGCGCAACACACGGCCATCGCCGACCACAACCACCGTCGATAGCACTTGTCCGCCGCGCCGGAAGGTAATGGGTACCCGCTGGCCCACGGGGGTGTTTTGGATAATTTGCTGCACATGTTGCACCGAGGTGACCCGCTGCCCGTCCACCCCAATCAAAATATCCCCCTGGGCCAGACCCGCTCGTTGAGCCGGGCCATCCTGGAGCAGGCCAACCACCTGCACCCCTTGAACTCGAGGCGCAGGGCCGAACAGGCGACGGCTGATAGCGCCTTGAGCCGGCTGTCCATCCACCGCTTCGATGGCAACCCCGATGAAACCGTTGCCTACGACAGCAGGCGACACCTGAGCCCCGAAACTGTCAACCTGAACCGTGGGGCTGTAGAAGTTGTAAGCTTCACCCCCAACCGAGTCACAGGGGTAGGCCACAACAGCATCTGCCAGCAGGAGGGAGGCGGGCAGGGCGAGGGCAAGCTTGAACAGAGTGTTCGGTTTCTGCATAGTTCGAGCCTGGAAACGGCGAAGAATAACAAGTTGAGATCCGCAAAAGCATTGGGATGGATCGACCAGCCCGAGAGAGACAGCGGAAGCCATCAACCGGGCAGCTTGCACCGCCCTTCCCTCAGTGATAAACCCAAAATCGCCAACTGTCGATAGGCTTGGCCGTGCTTTGGGGCTAGATCCCAAGGTTTTGCCGGCATTTCTGTAGCAATTCTTCAAGCTCTTGGGATCCTCAACCCGGCCTATCTCAGCGGCTCACAGACCAACGCAGCGATCGGTGGCCTGCAGCAGGGCGGTGCGGATCCCGGGCTCGGTGATGGAATGGCCGGCATCGGGAATGAGATGAAACTCCGCCTCTGGCCAGGCCTGGTGCAGTTCCCAGGCGGAAATGGGGGGGCAGACCACATCGTAGCGCCCCTGGACAATGACAGCCGGCAGATGGCGCAGGCGCTCCACCCCCCTGAGGAGCTGATCTTCAGGATCCAGAAAGCCGCCGTGGACGAAGTAATGGCACTCGATGCGGGCAAAGGCCTCGGCAAACTCTTCCCGGCCAAAGCGCTCGATGAGCTCAGGGCTGGGGATCAACTTGCTGGTGCTGGCCTCCCAGATGGCCCAGGCGCGGGCCGCCCTCAGGCGCACCTGGGGATCGGGGTCGTTGAGGCGGCGGTGGTAGGCTGCCAGCAGGTCATCCCGCTCGTTGGGGGGGATGGGATCCAGGTAATGTTCCCAAGCATCGGGGAACAGGTAGCTGGCCCCCGACTGGTAGAACCAGCGGATCTCAAACGAGCGCAGCAGAAAAATGCCCCGCAAGATAAACCCCAGGCAGGATTGGGGGTGGGTTTGCCCATAGGCCAAGGCGAGGGCGCTGCCCCAACTGCCCCCGAACACCCACCAGCGCTCAATGCCCAGGTGCCGGCGCAGCTTTTCGATATCGGCCACCAGATCCCAGGTGGTGTTCTCCCGCAGCTCGGCGTAGGGGCGGCTCTTGCCGCAGCCGCGTTGATCGAACAGCACCACCCGCCAGCGGCTGGGCTCGAAGTACTGCCGGTAAAGGGGATCGATGCCGCCGCCGGGCCCTCCGTGCAAAAACACCACCGGCTTCCCGTCTGGGTTGCCGCACTGCTCGTAGTAGAGGGTGTGCAGGGAAGAGACGGGGAGAAAGCCGTGATCGTAAGGCTCGATGGGCGGGTAGAGGTCGCGCTGCATAACCAGAGATTCTAAGGATCAACGGCCAGCCGCTCAAGGCCTGCGCAGGGCGATGGTGGCCTTGGGCGGGATCCCTTCCTGGAAGGTCTCGCCATCGGCGGCCACGATGACGAACTGCAGCTCTTGTCCCGGCTGGGCGCCCAGATTGCTCCAAGGAATAGCCACCTCCAAACAGGCATCCACCACCGCTTTCACTTGGTGGCTGATGGCGTGCCAGGTGTGGTACTCCCCTGCCTGCAAGAGCTGAGCCTCGACAGGGGCGGGATGCTGGCCGGTGCCGGGGGGCGGCAGCGATAGCTTCAACAGGTGGCGGTAGTGGTAGTTGAGGGGGGCTTCTGCCGGCAACCCTTGGAGGGGAATGGGGCTGTTGACGGTGACGCAGTTGGGGTAAAACCACAGCACCTGCAGTTGCTTGGGCCGCTGCACCACCGAGTTAAAATCCAGCCGCAGGTAGAGGTTGAAGTGATCGAACCCGTACCAGAGGCGGCGGACGACGCTGTTGCGGTGCATGGTGCCGCGGGCGGCGCCGATCTCCACCCGCCCGGCTTGGCTCCACTCCCGTTCGGCGGGGCGGCCGTTGATGGCCGGGTGGATAAATCCTTGCGGCAGGCGATCCCCCAGCCCATCGTGATCCTCGAGAGGGAACTGCAGCACTGCCGGCACGGCCTCTCCCAAAGCGGTGTAGAGGGCCTGCAGATGTTCCCGAAACAACTGGTCGAAAACGGCATCGTGGGCCGAGGAATGGCCCGCCCCAAACCACCAGAACCAGTCGGATCCCTCGGCGGCCCAGAGGGCTTCCCAGGCTTCGGGATTGGCGTGAGGGTGATCCTGAATGACCTGGCGGGCTTGGGCCAGGAGCTCCCAGGCGCGGTTTTTGACGGGATCCCCGATCCAAGTGGTAAAGTCAGCTTCAATCCAGGAGCCGCTGTGCAGTTGTTCGGCTGGCAGAAACTCCGTAGGGGGAAACTGGTCCAAAAACTCCGAAACCGTCACCAAGCGCAGCGCCGGGTGCTGGCTGAGGCGGGCATAGAGGTTCTCCAGGAAGGGCCGGCCATCTTGGGGGTAGTACTCCCAGCAATTTTCCCCATCTAGGGCGATGGTGACCAGCCAGGGCTGTTCCTGGGGCAGGCGGTTGCGGATGCTCTCCAGGTGGCCGATGAGATCCTTGGCGGCAGCATCGGCGGGCATGGCGCTGTAGCTGAAGCCGATCAAATCGGAGAGGCGGTGATCCCGAAAGACAATGGCCAGATCCCCTGCCTCGCTCTCCAGACGGTAGGGCCGATAGAGCTTTTCCGGCTCGAGGATATGGCCCTGCCCGTCGCGATGAAAGGGTTGGCCCAGGCTCCAGCCCAGCACGCCCTCGTCGGAGATGATCCACTCAAAACCCTGCTTTTGCACGATGGGGACAATGGCCGGGCTCACGGATTGCTCCGAAGGCCACAGACCCCGCGGCTCGCGGCCAAAGCGCTCCCGGTAGATCTGCTTGGCCCGCTCCAGTTGGCTGTGGACATCCTGCTCCCAGTGGAAGGGGTAGCGGGGCAGGGGCAAGCCGGGCCGAGCCACCCGCGCCGAGCGCTCGCTCACCAGCAGGGGCAAGATGGGATGGGTGTAGGGGCTGGTGGTCAGCTCCAGTTGGCCGCTCTCTTGCAGCTTGGCGTGCTGGGGCAAGATGGCGGCCAGGATCTGCTGCTGCTTGGCATAGATCCGCTGCCGATCCGCCAGGGTAAAGCCGGATCCCATCTTGATCCAGCCCTCGATCTCGGGATCCTCGTGGAAGAGGGGATCGAACCAGGAGAGGTTGTGCCAGGCCAGCAGGTCGCTGAAGTCTTGCGGTGTCCAGTACTGTAGGCACCAGTTGATCCCCTGCGATTCCCGCTGTTCGTAGAGCTGGCGGTAGCGGGGATAGGGCTCAATCATGGTGGGGTAATGGCTGTCGAAGAAACGCTCGACAATGAAGCGCCGCTGCTCCGGGGTCAGCTTTTCGACAGGAGATAAAGTCAGCTCCAAATAGGGATCGAAGGCGGAGCCGGCCACGTAGTCTTCGATTTGCACAATCAGAGAGGGCACCAGGTTGACCGTTTGGTGCAGGCGAGGATAGCGCTCCAGCAGCAGAACCAAGTCGAGGTAGTCTTTGATCCCGTGTAGGCGCACCCAAGGCATGCGATATTTACCCGCTATCGGACTTTTGTAGAGGGGCTGGTGTTGGTGCCAAACCAAGGCGATATGCAGCGGGTAGGTCATGGGAGGCACGGGATCCGACCATCACCCGGATACTAGCCCATCTGTCCGGCTCCCGATCGTCAGAAACTCTGGAATGTTGAACGGTGGGGATCCGCCTGGATGGTGCCCACTGCGGGAAAACCTTGTCATTCGCCGGATTTCTCAGGACAATGGCGGCAAATGGAAGAGCTAAGTCATGACTGCTGCTACCCACGTCCTGGAACAGTCGATCGTTGTCTTCTCCCAAAACTACTTGCCCATTAGCCGGGTCAACATTAGGCGGGCGATTGTGCTGCTGCTGACGGGCAAGGCAGAGCCGCTGGCGATGATGAATGTGCCGGTATGGAAAGTGCGCTCCCCCAGCCAGGTGATCGAGGTGCCCGAGCACATCCGCCTGACCATCAAGGGCAAAGAGCGGGCCTGGCGAGTGCCCCCTGTTAACCGGCGGGAGGTTCTGCGGCGGGATCACCACACCTGTCAGTACTGTGGCAGCACCCACAACCTAACCCTGGATCATGTCGTGCCTCTTTCTCGCGGGGGATCCCACACTTGGGACAATGTGGTGACTGCCTGCGAGCGCTGCAACCAGCGCAAGGGCAACCGCACGCCCGAAGAGGCGGGCATGGTTCTGCGCAGCAAACCCCGCGCCCCCCTCCACCCGACGGTGGCTTTTGCCGAGCAGTTTTGGCGCGAACAGCAGAGCCGGCAAGAGCCAATCTACGGCTACAGCGCAAGTTAGAATCGGCAAATTTCGGTTGTTATCGAGGAGGATCCGCGTCGGCCATGATGACCGTAATGGAGTTTTTTGCCCTCAGCGCTGGCGAGTGGATGTGTCAGCGTACCAGCCATCACTTGGCCTTTCGCCGCTCTGAGGGGGGGAGATCGCGGATGCAAATTGCTACCCTTTCGCCCGCCGATCCGGCAGTTATCCAGGTTTGTGAGCTGTTCAAGGTGGATCCACGGCGGGCCGTGGGGGCGGCGCGAGTGCAGTGGAATGGGGAGCAGGAGTGGGACAACGAAGAGTACAAAGGCGATGTGGTGCTGGTTCCCATTCCCGATCCCGACAACCCCATGCGGGGGCAACTGTTGCGGGATCAGGGCTATGCCGAGAAAGTGCCGGTGGCCGGCACCTACGTCATGGGATCGGACGGCGCCCTCACCCTCTACACCGAGTACGAGATGACCGAGTCGGAGGAGCGCATCTGGTTTGCCAGCCCCAACCTGCGCCTGCGGGCCAGCACCGTCAAGCGCTTCGGCGGCTTCAGCATGGCCTCTTTCTGCTCCGAGGTGCGCAAGCTCTCCGCCAGCCCTTCCCCCATCTCGGCTGTGGCTGAATCCCGCTCTCTCTAGGCTGTGGGCTGACCAGAAAGCTTGCCGGCGCCGGATCCCTGGCTTACTGGGGAGAGCCTCAGCCGGCAAGGGATGGGCTAAAACCTCTGTTGGTGGGTCATTTGTAGACGGAAAACCCGGGCTGTGGCGGATCTAAGCGACTTTATCCAGGGTATTGAGCAGCTCATCGAGCTAGCCCAGAAGCTGGACGAGAAAAAAAACACGGGGGGGCTGCGAACCGAAGTGCGCATCCAGGCCCGATCCCTGGGCAGCTCCATCCCCCCTTCTGGTTCTATCCCCCGCCGCCGCAGTGCCCAGACGGGGGATCCCTCCTGGAGCAGCGAGCCTCAGGTGATGTCCACGTCAGGCTGGCGCGAGCCGCCCAAGGCTGACCCTACGCCTGAGGCCACTGTCGCCGACCCCCCCGGCAGCCCAGACACCTGGCCGGGACCGCGCCTCAAGGATGTGGGGGGGTTGAAGGAACAACTGCAAGCTTTGCGGGAGCTGGTGGAGATCCCCCTCAAGCGGCCCGATCTGCTGGCCAAGTTGGGTTTGGAGCCGCCCCGTGGCGTGCTGTTGGTTGGCCCCCCTGGCACTGGCAAGACCCTGACGGCCCGCGCTTTGGCCGAGAGCCTGGGGGTGAACTACATTGCCCTCGTCGGCCCGGAGCTGATCGGCAAGTACTATGGGGAGGCGGAGGCGCGCCTGCGGCAGGTATTTGAAAAGGCGGCCAAGTCGGCCCCCTGTCTGGTGTTCATCGACGAAATCGACGCCCTTGTGCCCAACCGCGCCGCCGTCGAGGGAGAGGTGGAAAAGCGCCTGGTGGCTCAAATGCTGGGGCTGATGGACGGCTTTGTGGCCCAAAAAGGTGTTGTGGTGCTGGCGGCCACCAACCGGCCCGAGGCCCTGGATCCGGCGCTGCGGCGACCGGGCCGCTTCGACCGCGAGGTCATTTTCAAGGTGCCGGATCGGGAGGGGCGGCGGGAGATCTTGGCCATCCACACCCGCGGCATGCCGCTGGCAGAAGATGTGGACTTGGACAGCCTGGCGGATCAGACGCTGGGCTTTGTGGGGGCAGATCTGCGCGGCCTGTGCCAGGCGGCAGCCTATGCGGCCTTGCGGCGGCAGGTGCCGGATCTGGGATCCCCCATCCCCGACTCCTTGACAGTTTCGGCGGCGGACTTTCAGCAGGCCCTGCAACAGGTGAAGCCGGCGGTGTTGCGCTCAGTGGAAATCGAGTCGCCCCAGGTGAGCTGGGATCAGATCGGCGGCCTGGAGCAGGCCAAGCAGGTTCTGCAGGAGGCCATCGAGGGATCCCTGCTGCACCCGGAGCTGTACGAGCAGGCCCAGGCGCAAGCGCCCAAAGGGATCCTCCTCAGCGGCCCTCCCGGCACCGGCAAGACCCTGCTGGCCAAGGCGATTGCCTCCCAGGCCAAGGCCAACTTCATCGCCGTCTCCGGCCCAGAGCTCTTGAGCAAATGGGTGGGATCCTCCGAGCAGGCGGTGCGAGAGCTCTTTGCCCGCGCCCGCCAGTGCGCCCCTTGTGTCATCTTCATCGACGAGATCGACACCCTCGCCCCGGCGCGGGGCAGCTACTCCGGCGATAGCGGCGTCAGCGACCGCGTTCTGGGGCAACTGCTGGCCGAACTGGACGGGATCCGCCCCAGCCAGGGAGTCTTGGTGGTGGCCGCCACCAACCGCAAAGCCAGCTTGGATCCCGCCCTCACCCGCGCTGGCCGGCTGGAGCTGCACCTAAGCGTGGAACTGCCGGACCGCGCCGCACGGCGGGAAATCCTGGCCGTGCACAACCGCAAGCGCCCCCTGGGGCCGGATGTGGATCTGGAAGGATGGGCCGAGCGCACGGAAGGCTGGAGTGGGGCCGATCTGGCCCTGCTAAGTAACCGTGCTGCCATTGCTGCCATTCGCCGCCACCGGGCCACCTCTGAGGAGGTGGATCCCAAGGCTCTGGTCATCCGCCAGGAGGACTTTGCCCAGGCCTTTGCCGAGCTGCAGCAGCAGCGCCAGGCCACCTAGAAGACCGGGATCCCTTGCCATTCCGGCTGCCGGTGGGCGTGGGCCGCCTCGCCGCAGGTGCGGGGGGTGGGAAAGATCTTGTCGGGATTGGCGATGTGCTGCGGGTCGAGCACCTGCCGCACCCACTGCATGCTCTCCAAATCCGTGGGCGTAAACATCTCCGACATGTAGCAGCGCTTGTCGGCCCCGATGCCATGCTCGCCAGAGATGCTGCCTCCCAGGCGCACGCAGAGCTTGAGGATCTCACCCCCCAGCTTCTCCACCTGCTCCAGGGATCCCGGCACCGACTCGTCGTAGAGAATCAGCGGATGGAGGTTGCCGTCGCCGGCGTGGAACACATTGGCCACCGGGTAGCCGTACTGGCGGCTGAGGCGCTCGATTTCTTTGAGGACATAGGCTAGCTGGCTGCGGGGGATCACCCCATCCTGGACGTAGTAGTTGGGGCTGAGCTTGCCCATGGCGGCAAAGGCCGCCTTGCGCCCCTTCCACAGCCGCGCCCGCTCTTCTGCATCGACGGCCACCTGCACCTGGCGGGCCCCGTTTTTCAAGCAGAGCGCCCTCACCTGTTGGCCGACTTCCTCCACCTCCAGCTCCAGCCCGTCCACCTCCACCAGCAAGATGGCTGCCGCATCCCGCGGGTAGCAGCCCAACTGCACCACATCCTCCACAGCATTGATGCTGAAGTTGTCCATGATCTCCAGGCCGGCGGGGATGATCCCGGCGGCGATGATGTCGGAAACGGTGGCTCCTGCCGCCTCGACGCTGTCAAAATCCGCCAGCAAGACCTGCACCTGGGCCGGCGCCTTGAGCAAGCGCAGGGTAATCTCGGTAGCAATGCCCAGAGTGCCCTCGGAGCCGACGAACAGGCCCACCCAGTCGTAGCCGGGCATCTCCGGGATCTTGCCCCCCCAGCGCACCACTTCCCCATCCGGCAGCACCACCGTCAGGCCGAGGATGTGGTTGGCCGTCACCCCGTACTTGAGACAGTGGACGCCGCCGGAGTTTTCCGCCACATTGCCGCCGATGGAGCAAACCGACTGGCTGGAGGGATCCGGCGCATAAAAATAGCCCTGGGCGGCCACCGCTTGGGTAATCCAGGCGTTGATTACTCCCGGCTGCACCACCATGCAGCGGTTGTCTAGGTCAATCTCCAGGATCTGTTTCATCAGGGTGGTGGCGATGACGACGCTATTTTCCAGCGGCAGCGCCCCTCCCGAAAGGCCGGTGCCGGATCCCCGCGCCACGAAGGGCACCTGGTAGCGGCTGCACAGCTTCACCACCTGCGCCACCTCCTCCGTGGTGCGCGGCAACACCACCAGAGCCGGCCTTTGCCGGTAGCTGGTCAGCCCGTCGCACTCGTAAACCAGCAGCTCCTCCGGCCTGCTGATCACCCGCCGGGGATCGAGAATTTTTTTGAGCTCAGCCCTCAGTTTGAGCCAATCGAAGGTGAGGCCAGCTTGCAACGGGTGAGAGGAGCGAACAGCCATAGGGGGCGGCAGAACATCTCGTGAGGGGGATATCGTCACTATAGTCTGGATAGTCTGGCCGGAGAGCCTATGCAGTCCCGCAACGCCGAACAGATCCTTGAGCAAGTGCGGCAGCTCTACGACCTCTACCCCTTCCCACCACAGCCCATCGGCACCGTTCCCCCGCCGGGGTGGAACTGGCGCTGGAGCTGGCCCCAGGCCTATGCTTTTTGCACCGGATCCCATCCGGGCCGGCGCAAGGTGCGCATCCTGGATGCCGGCTGCGGCTCTGGGGTAGGGACAGAATACATCGCCCACCAAAACCCGGAAGCGGAGATCTGGGCCTTTGACCTAAGCGGCCGCGCCCTGGAGATTGCCAAGGCCCGCTGCCGGGCTTCCCAGGCGCCGCCGGTGCAGTTTTGCCAGCTCAACGTTTACGACATCGACCAACTGCCGGGGCAGTTCGACTTCATCAACTGCGTGGGCATGCTCCACCACCTGCCGGATCCGCTGGCGGGGCTGCAGGCGCTGGCGAGCAAATTGGCCCCTGGCGGGATCCTGCATTTGTTTGTCTATGGCGAGCTGGGCCGCCACGAAATTCGCCTGATGCAAAAGGCCATCCGCCTACTGGTCGCCGGCTCCGAACACCAGCCCCTGGCTTCCGCAGAACACCTGCAACAAGGGCTACAGGTAGGCCGCCGCCTCTTCCGGATTTTGCCGGAGAGCAACCGCATCCAGCAGCAGGAACGCGCCCGCTGGGCCGTTGAGAACGTGGACGACGAATGCTTTGCCGACATGTACCTGCACCCGCAGGAAGTGGACTACAACATTGAGACCCTGTTTGAGCTGATCCGCGCCTCCGGGCTGCAGTTTTTGCGCTTTTCCAACCCGGAGTTCTGGCGGCTGGAACGGGTGTTGGGCCAGGATGAGGCCCTGCTGGCCCAGGCGGCTCAACTGCCAGAGCCGGAGCGCTACCGCCTGATCGAGCTGCTGGATCCGGTGGTGGCCCACTACGAGCTCTTCCTCGGCAAGCCTCCCCTCCCCCGCTGGGAATGGACCAGTCCGGAGGCGGTGGCCTCGGCTGTTGCCCACCTCAGCCCATGTCTAGGCCTGTGGCCGGGCCGGAGCATCTTCAACTACGCCTACGAGGCAATCTCCCTCAGCGAGGAAGCCTTCGCCTTCCTGCAGCAGGTGGACGGGATCCGCACCGTCCAAGCCCTTCAAGACAGCCTGGAGTCTCCCCTGGGCTGGCCGCAGTTGCAGCAGTTGCTGCGCTGGCAAGTGCTGCTCTTGGAGCCACGGGAGGGCTGTCTTTGAGTGCCTCTGAGCAAATGTGGGCAGCCAAGACCGGTGGCAGCATTTGCCTTCTTGGACTTTCCTGCTCTATGCTGGGAGGCTGTGAGCTTTTCTCCAGCCCCACCCATTCTGGGGGTACTGCCATGCCCAAAATCAAAACTCGCAAGGCAGCCGCCAAGCGCTTTCGCCTCACCGGCAGCGGCAAGTTTATGCGCCGCCGGGCCGGGCACAACCACCTACTTGAGCACAAAACCAGCAACCGTAAGCGCAAGCTGGCGGGTGTAGCCCTGGTAAGCAAGCAGGATCTGGCCAATGTGCGCCTGATGCTGCCCAACACCCACTAGCTGGGTCCTGTTCGCGCTACGCGCCGCTTCCCCGACGCCTCGGCACGTTGGGGACGGGTTGAAGTCTCAAGGTTTGCCGGGGGCTCGCCAACTTCTATATCCGTCTGTATTGGGTTACTGCCATGAGAGTCAAACGCGGCAATGTTGCCCGCAAGCGTCGTAAGAAGATCCTCAAGCTAGCCAAAGGCTTTCGAGGAGCCGGCTCCAAGCTGTTCCGCACTGCCAACCAGCAGGTGATGAAGGCTCTGCGCAGCGCCTACCGGGATCGCCGGCGCAAGAAGCGGGATTTTCGCCGCCTGTGGATTGCCCGCATCAACGCGGCCACCCGCGCCCAGGGCCTGCGCTACAGCGAGTTCATCGACGGCCTCAAAAAAGGCAATATCCAACTGAACCGCAAAATGCTGGCCCGCTTGGCCTTCCTGGATCCAGAAGCCTTTACCCAAGTGGTGGAAGCAGCTCGCCAGGCCCGCGCCTCCTAAAGAGATGGGGTCTCGGTCTCCGTTGGCCGCAGCAATCCAGAGGTCTTGCATGGCAGCCGGCCTGGCCTTGGCTTGCTTGGGGAGGGGGATCCCTGCGGCTGCCCGCCCCTGGCCAGAGATTGTGCGTTCGGGTCAGGTGCGAATTGCGGTCAAAGACAACCTGAGGCCGTTGGGCTTTCGCGATCCCATGGGCAAGCTGCAGGGGTTTGAGATCGAGCTGGCCCGCGAGCTGGGATCCCGGCTCTTGGGATCCGCGGAGGCGGTGGAGCTGGTGCCGGTAGCCAACGTGAAGCGGCTGCAGGCAGTGGCCGCTGGGGAGGTAGATCTGGCTATTGCCCAGCTTGGCATTACGCCGGATCGGGCGCGACAAGTGGAGTTTACCTCGCCCTACTATCAGGATGGCCCCAGCTTGGTTGTGGCCCGTTCCCACAACTGGGAAAGGTGGTCGGATGTGGGCGGCGCGCGGATTGCCGTCCTGCGCGGATCGGCTGCTATTCCTTACCTCCAGCGCTACCTCCCAGGGGTTGAGTTGGTGGCGGTGGATTCCTACCGGGAAGGGGCGGAATTGCTCCTAAAGGGAGCGGTGCAGGCCTGGGCAGCGGATCGCTCGGTGCTGGCAGGGTGGCTGGCGGAGCACCCCCAGTTTCAGTTTTTGGGATCCCCGTTGGCGGCGGTGGGGCTGGGCATTGCCCTGCCCAAGGGGCTGGAGCATGCTGAATTGCGGCTGCGGGTGCGCCGCGAGCTGGAGAACCTGCGCGCTGAGGGCTGGCTGGCGGAGCGGGCCAGAGCCTGGGGTCTGCCCTAGTGCAAAAAGTGACGGATGCCAGTGCAGACCATGGCGATCCCAGCAGCATTGGCAGCAGCAATGGAATCGGCATCGCGGAGACTGCCTCCCGGCTGGATGATGGCGCGGATCCCAGCACGGGCTGCCGCCTCCACACTGTCGGCAAAGGGGAAAAAGCCGTCGCTGGCCAAAACCGCTCCTGCTGCCTGCGAGCCGGCCTGGCGAAGGGCAATCTCGACGGCGCCTACCCGGTTCATCTGGCCTGCGCCAATGCCGAGGGTCTGCCCCTGCCGGGCAACGACGATGGCGTTGGATTTCACGTGTTTGCAGACCGTCCAGGCAAACTCCAGATCCGCCCACTCTTCCGGTGTCGGCTGGCGCTCGCTCACCACCCGCCAGGACGGGCGGCGGTCGGATCCCTGGGCCAAGTCAGCCTCCTGCACCAGGAAGCCCCCAGCCAGGGTGCGAATGGTTTGGGCCGGCCCAACCGCAAAGTCCGGCAGAACCAAAAGCCGCAAGTTCTTTTTGGCTGCCAGTTGCTCAGCCGCCTCGGGGGTGCAGTCCGGGACAACCACGCATTCCAAAAAGGGCTCCGCCAGCCGCCGGGCAGCCTCCCCATCCAAGGTTTGGTTGAGGGCGACAATGCCCCCGAAGGCGGAAACGGGATCGGCGGCCAAAGCCGCCTCAAAAGCGGCAGCCAGAGTTGGGCGAACGGCTACCCCACAGGGGTTGTTGTGCTTGACAATCACCGCCACCGCTGGCCTAGGGCCGTTGGCCAGCCCTAGGCTCAGTTCTGCCGCCAGGGCGCGGGCCGCCTCTAGATCCAGCAGGTTGTTGTAGCTGAGCTCCTTCCCCTGCAACTGTTTGGCCCGATGCCAGCCGGGAGCAGCCGCATCCACCACATACCAGGTGGCGGCTTGGTGGGGATTTTCCCCGTAGCGCAGGCGTTGCCAAGGGATCCCTTGCAGTTGAAAAACCTGCTCGGCAGCGGTTGCAGGAGCTGGAGCTTGAGAGGGGCGGGACAGCTCTGAGCGAGTTAGGTAGTCGACAATGGCGCGGTCGTAGGCCAGTACCTGCTCGAAGGCGCGGCGGGCACACTGGAAGCGAAAGGCCAGCCGCTCCGCCTCGCTGGAGGGGCTAGAGAGCAATTGCAAATACTGAGGGTACTGGCTGGGATCGGTGAGCACGGTAACGTGGGGATAATTCTTGGCTGCCGCCCGCGCCAGCGTCGGCCCGCCGATGTCGATCTGTTCAAAAGCCTCCTCCAGCGACACCCCTGCCCGGGCCACCGTCTGCTCGAAAGGATAGAAATTGACCACCACCAACTGGATGGGAGGGATCCCCAGCGCCTCCAGATCCGCCCGGTCTTCGCGGCGCTCCAGGCGGGCCAGAATGCCCCCGTGAATGCGGGGGTGCAGCGTTTTTACCCGTCCCCCCAAGATCTCCGGCGCGCCGGTATGCTCCGAAACAGGGGTGACCGGGATCCCAGCTTCTGACAGCGCCTTGGCTGTGCCTCCGCTGCTGAGCAGCTGAAAGCCGTGCTCCTGCACGAGGGCCTGGGCCAGCGGGATCAGGCCGGTCTTATCGGAGACACTTAGGAGAGCCAAAGGTGGGAAGGGCTGAGCAGACATCGGTTGTTAGCGATCTCAAGAGAGCAGAGTTGCCTAGGAGATCCCAACAGGTGGAGATCCCACGCCCCAGCATAGCGCCCCTGCCGGGAGGGGGATAGGAGGTTGTTGCCACTACTGAGAGGTCGGAGAGGTGGCTGGGGTTCACGTGGGATGATCCAGGATGCCAGAAGGTGCAATTCCAGCCACTCAAAAGGGATCCCAGCCCTGCCGAGAAAGTGCTATGACAAGATGAGCGTGAATTGCCGCTAGAAGGGGGTAACTAGGATCGTATGGATAGAGTCTTGCAGCTCCTGATCCAGGGTTGGTACTATTCCATCCCCCTGTTGACGTTCTCAGTCTTCTCGGTGGCCTGTTGCATCGAGCGGGCCTTGTTTTGGTGGAAAGTCACCCACCGGCAGGAGGAGGTGGTGCGGCAAGCCCTGAGCCAGTACCGCCGCAACCCACGCGCTGCCCAGTACCTGCTGGAGCAAAATGCGGATCTCCCCATTGCCCGCATCTTTTTGGCCGGCCTGGAGCTGAACGAAGCCAGCCCCGAAGATTTTAAGCTGGCCCTGGAGACAGCCTTGGCGGCAGAGGTGCCCCTGCTGAAGCGCTTCAATACGGTCTTCGACACCGTCATTACCGTTGCCCCCTTCCTGGGCCTGCTGGGCACCGTTACCGGCATCATCCAGATCCTCAGCTCCATCCAACTGGGGGATATCGGCGGCACCGATACGCAAGGGGTAGGGCAGGGGATCGCCGAAGCCCTCTACTCGACCGCTTTTGGGCTGATCGTGGCCATTCCCACCTTGCTAATCTCCAACGTCTTCCGCTCTCTGTACCTGCGGCAGCTCTCCAAGATCCAGGAGTACGGCGGCGAGCTGGAGTTGCTGCATCGCCAGCGGCAAGAGATGCAAGCCCAACAGCTTTCCCAGTATTCTTACGCCAAGCCCAGCCCCAGCGGCAGCTCCACTCTTCCTCCCTACTCCCCCCTTGAGCCCTCCTAGCCTATGCGCATCCCCGAAGAAAACTTTCGATCCGGCGAGATCAACATCGTGCCCCTGATCGATGTCATCTTCTCGATCTTGGTGTTTTTCGTCATCGCCAGCCTGGTGCTTACCCGCTCGGAGGCCCTCGATGTCAATTTGCCAGAGGCCTCCACAGCCGAAGCCCGCCGCCAGCCAGACGTTACGGTGAGCATCACCGCTGAAGGCCAAATTGCCGTCAACCGCAAGGCGATTGCCAATCTTGCCGCCCTGATCCCAGAGGTGGAACGCGTCCTGGCCGAGAAGCCGGCTGAAGGGCGCCGCCTGGTGGTGATCAACGCCGATTTGGCTCTCTCCCACGGCAAGGTGGTGGAGGTGATGGATACCCTGCAGCGACTGCCCAACGTCAGCCTGGCCATCGCTGCCCGCCGCCCTGCCAATAACCGTTGACAGGCTCCCCTCTGGGGCCGGGGGTGAGGGCCATCACCCTGCCCCCAGCAGTTGGATCAGGAGCGCTTTTTGCACGTGGAGGCGATTTTCTGCTTGATCCCACACCCGGGACTGGGATCCCTCCAAGACCTCGGCGGTGATCTCCTCTTCCCGGTGCGCGGGCAGGCAGTGGAGCACAATGGCCTCGCGAGCCGCCTGTTTCAGCAGCTTAGCATTGACCTGGTAGGGCAGGAAGTCGGCTTTGCGCGCCTCGGCCTGGTCTTCTTGGCCCATGCTGGCCCACACGTCGGTATAGACCACCTGGGCTCCCGCGACCGCTTCGTAGGGATCCCGCAACACCCACACCTGCGATCCCTGGGCCAAGGCTTGCGCTTCTGCTACTACTGCCGCATCTGGCTCGTAGCCGGGGGGGGTGGCGACGCGGATGTGGATCCCGCTCATGGCACAGCCCAGCAGCAGGGAATGGGCAACATTATTGCCGTCGCCGCAATAGGCCAAGGTCAGGCCCGCCAGTTGGCCGAAGTTCTCCTGGATGGTGAGCAGATCGGCCAAAACTTGGCAGGGGTGAAACTGATCCGTGAGGGCGTTGATCACGGGGATCTCGGCATATTCGGCAAAGATTTCCAGCTCCCGCTGGTTGTAGGTGCGAATGGCAATGGCGTCCAGGTAGCGGGAGAGAACGCGGGCCGTATCCTGCAGAGGCTCGCCGCGGCTCATCTGCATCGCCGTCGGCACCAGATCTAGGGTGCTGCCCCCGCACTGGGCCATGGCAGCGGTAAAGCTGACGCGGGTGCGGGTAGAAGCCTTCTGAAACAACAGCCCCAGCACCCGGCCGCGCAGATCCACCCGATAGGGATCCCGCTTCAGTTGCGCCGCTTGGACCAGCAAGGCCGCTAGCTCCGCCGGGCTCAGGTCGCTGAGTTTGAGCAGATCCCGCCCGGCTAAGTTGATGGATCCTACAGCTTGCAACCCCGCCATCGCGCTTCACCGCCTCCGCAAACAACTTCCGGCCCGCGCTGCTGCCTGCTCGCCAGCGCAAGGCCGCTACTCAGCAAGGTCTCGCAGCCTGGGCCCCAACGCTGGCTAGAGGGAAGAGGAACGCATTGGCTCCTTGGCCTGTTGCTGGCGGGCCGAGATCTGCGCCTGGAGGGCCTGGATAGCGGCGGCATATTGCGGGTCGGCGGGAGTCGCCACCAACTCGCGATCCCGGCTGAGGCGATTGAGATCTTCTTCGGACAGTTCCACGACAATGTCAGGGGTGATGCCTTTGTGATCGATATCGGTGCCTTTGGGGGTGCGATAGCGGGCGATGGTCACCGCCAGGCCCGACCCATCGGAGAGGGGATGCACCGACTGCACTAGGCCCTTGCCAAAGGTTTGCGTGCCCACGATCACGGCGCGCCGGTTATCCTGCAAAGCCCCCGACAAGATCTCGCTGGCGCTGGCGGATCCTCCATCCACCAAGACAGCCAAAGGCTTGTCGGTGAGGGCGCTGTTGTTGGCCGTGAGGCGATCCTGCTCCCCTTGCCGGTTCACCGTCGAGACAATGCTGCCCCGGTCGATCCACATGCGGGCGATCTCGGCGCTGGAGTAGAGCAGCCCCCCCGGATTGGCCCTCAGATCCAGCACATAGGCGGCCACCCCTTGTTTCTCCAGCTCGCGAATGGCCTGGCGCACCTTGTCGGCGGCATTGCCGGAAAACTGGGTGATGCGGATGTAGCCAATGGGCAGGCCATTTTCCTGGTGAACCGCATAGCGCACGGTGGCCAGCTCAATTCTCTCCCGCACCAGGTCGAACACCTTCAGCCCTTCCCCCTCGCGGCGGATGGTCAGCCGCACCCGTGTGCCCGGCTCGCCGCGAATGAGGCTGACGGCGGTGTTGGTGTCCATCCCTTCGGTGGATTTGTCGTCGATGCGCACGATTACATCTTTGGACTTGATCCCGGCCCGGTCGGCGGGGGATCCTTCGATGGGGGAGATCACCACCAGCTCGTTGGTCTCTTGATCCATGCCCAGCGTGATCCCCACCCCGGTCAGCTCACCGGATGTGTCAATTTGCATGCTGGCGAACTGGTCGGGATCCAAGAAGCGGGTGTAGGGATCGTTCAGTTTCTTCAGGGCTTCGCGAATGGCTGCATAGGCATCTTCTCGGGTGGCATATTCTCGGCTGAGCAGATCCCGCCGCACCGCCTCCCAGTCGACGGAGTTGAAGGAAGGGTCGACGTATTCGCGATTAACAATCTGCCAAACTTCGTCCACCACTTCCTTGGGATCCCGGCGAAACCCTGCCCAACCCGGCATGGATAGCTGCACCCCGACAAGCGACACGGCTGTGACCACTGCAGCCGTTGCACTCACCACAAACCCACGCTTTCTCATTGGCTCTCCTGGAAGACAAGGTCTAAAAGTCGAGGTTAATCTCCAGCTTTTGGGGGTTTCGCCCAGAGGCTCTTCCCTGCCCCAACTTTATCTCAGGGACAAAGCAGTGCTGCCTGCCCCAGCCGGTGGTATCCAAAGTTTGGTAGGCTGCAAATGGTACAGCCCAACTGTGCCCAACGTAGCACAGGGATCCCTGCAAAGGTGCTCTCGCGATCACATTTGCAAAGGCGCTTTTTCTTCTGGAGTCCATGTCTCTTGTAACCGACTCTCCCAGCCTGCCGGAAGCTGCTGCTGACTCGCCCCTGCTGGCCCAGGTGCAGTTGGCTCGCGCTGCCGCTCGACGCACGGCTACCTTGCCCACTGCCATTAAAAATGCCGCCCTAGAGGCCATGGCCACCGCTTTGCTGGAACACCAAGAGGCCATCTTGGCAGCCAACCAGGCGGATTTGGAGCAGGCAGCGGAGCAGGTCAAGGCCGGTGAGCTGTCCGCCTCGGCCTACGCCCGCTTGAAGTTGGACGCCCAGAAATTGGCCGACGCGGTGGCCGGGGTGCGGCAGGTGCTGCGGCTGCCGGATCTGGTGGGGCAGGCCTTGCTGATCCGGGAACTGGATGAGGGGCTGGTGCTGGAGCGGCGCACCTACCCTCTGGGAGTGCTGGGGGTGATCTTCGAGTCGCGGCCCGATGCTCTGGTGCAAATTGCCGCCCTGGCGGTGAAAACCGGCAACAGCGTCCTGCTCAAGGGTGGCTCGGAGGCGCTCTGCTCCTGCCAGGCATTGATGGCGGCCATCCAGGCGGGGCTGCAGCAGATCCCCGAGTTTCCCCAGGGATCTTTGCAGTTGCTCACCAGCCGTGCCGAGGTCAAGGCCCTGCTGCAACTGGAAGGGCTGGTGGATCTCATCATCCCCCGCGGCTCCAGCAGCTTTGTCCGCTACATCATGGAAAATACCCGCATCCCGGTGCTGGGCCATGCCGATGGCCTCTGCCACTTGTACGTAGATCGGGCTGCCGATGTGGACATGGCGGTGAGGCTAACCCTGGACAGCAAAACCCAGTACCCCGCCGCCTGCAACGCCATCGAAACCCTGCTGGTGCACGCAGAGATCGCCCCCCGGTTTTTGCCCCTGGCCGTGCAGGCGCTGCGCGAGAAGGGGGTGGAGTTGCGCGGGGATCCCCGCTGCCGCCAACTGGTGCCCGATCTGATCCCGGCCAGCGAGGCCGACTGGCGCACGGAGTACGCCGACCTGATTCTGGCCATCAAAATGGTGGATTCTCTCGACGAAGCCATTGCCCACATCGAGCGGTACGGATCCCGCCATACCGAGGCCATCGTGACCGAAGATGCCGCCGCTGCCCAGCGCTTCCTCGACGAAGTGGACGCAGCAGGGGTCTTTCACAATGCCTCCACCCGCTTTGCCGATGGCTTTCGCTACGGCTTGGGGGCAGAAGTGGGCATCAGCACCCAAAAGCTGCCGCCGCGCGGCCCGGTGGGTTTGGAGGGCTTGGTGACCTACCGCTACCAACTGCGAGGGCGAGGCCATCTTGTAGCCGACTATACAGGCCCCCAGGCCCGACCTTTTCAACATCGAGATCGCCTGAACACCACCGGTTTGTCTTAGGGATCAGGGCCTGCTGCAGCGGCCGACTGTACAAAGCAATCCATGACGGAAACCGTTCTGCTCGTCTGGGTGGCTCCAAGTTAAGGTAAATTAGAAGATAGCCTTGTGATTTGCAAAGGTTGTGCTTTGTGCCCCGCTGTGGTGCAACAATAGACCACCGAAGGCTACTGGGTTTTGAAATTTGCTGTCGGCTTGAGCGCCTTTGACCTAGCACCTTGCTTTTTGGCTGCCTTTTGTTATTATTTCGATAGGAGCTTCGCTGCATCATGCCCGTTCGTCTGTATGTCGGAAATCTGCCGGAAGAGGTGGATCGTCAGGCATTGGAGAAGCTCTTTAGCTCTGCAGGTGAGGTCATTTCCACCAAGGTGATTCGGGATCGGCGGACAGGCAAATGTCGCGGCTTCGGGTTTGTAACCGTGAGCACCGAAGAGCAGGCGCAGCAGTACATCGAAAAGTTCAACGGCCACAGCTTTGGCGATGTCAACCTGCGCATCGAGATTGCCCAGCGGCGGGAGAAACGGGAAGACGCCGAAGCCAGGGCAGCAGCCTCCAGCTCCCCAGCTAAGGAGTCTGCCAAAGATGCTGGCAAGGATTCTAGGGCGCCCGGGGATCCTGAGCCCCGAGGTTCTTCCAAAGACTCCAAAGAGTCTGGGGAAAAGTCCGCTCCCAGCAAAAAGCAACGCCAGCGGGGCAACAAAGGGAGTGGAGGCAATGTCGTTGCCGAGACTGAAGGGGCCTTTGAGCCGGATCCCCGTTGGGCCAGTCAGTTGCAGCGGATTAAGGAGCAGCTTCTCCAAGCGACCAACTCCTGATCCCCCCAAAAGCGTGGTGGACATCGCCGCCATCTGGCGTTAGCCTGGTTGAGCTGTACAGCTCTGGGCATACTCGAGAGGGGGTTTTGGGATGGATAGTCTGGCAAGGGTTTTTCGCGCGTGGGGACAGTGCTTGGCCAAAGCTGGGTTCCTCGGCGCGCTGCTGGTTTGGCTGGGGATGAGCAGCGTTGTCCAAGTTGCCCTCGCAGCTCCAGCCGATTTGGAGGAGCAGGTGCTGCAGATCATTCGCAAGCACCCCCAGGTGATCCTGGAGGCGGTGCAGGAGTACCAGCAGCGGCAGTACCAAGAGCAGCAGCAACAACAGCAGAAGTTGGCGGAAGAATTTGGCCGGCAGTTGCGGGAGAACCCGCGTGCCGTCATCGGAGACTCTCCTCAACTGGGATCCGACGCTTTGCGGTTGGTGTTGGTGGAGTTTTCCGATTTTCAATGTCCCTTCTGCGCCCGCGCCCACGACACCCTCAAACAGTTCATGGCCGAGCACGGGAATGAGGTGACCTTGGTGTACAAGCACCTGCCCTTGACCAGCATCCACCCGGAGGCGATGGCGGCGGCTCGCGCGGCCTGGGCTGCCCACCGTCAGGGCAAGTTCTGGGAGTTCCACGACGAGCTGTTTGCCAACCAATCCCAGCTTGGGGATGAATTTTATGTAGCTACCGCCGAGAAGTTGGGCCTAAATGTGGAGAAATTCAATCGGGATCGGCGCAGCCGGGCGGCGGAGCGCGCCATTCAGCGAGATATGGATCTGGCCTCTCAACTGGGCATCGGCGGCACCCCTCATTTCATCTTGAACGGCCTTTCTTTTTCGGGGGCGCAGCCTTTGGAGGTGTTTGAGCAGACGCTGCAACAGGCCAAGCAAGCCCTCTAGCCCGGTTAGAGCCTCAAGTCCAGATGTCGAGTCCCTATCGTTGCCCAGAGTGCGGAGATAGTTTCCTGTTTCGGCCGGATCCCTGCCCCACCTGTGCCAGCCGAGAACGCCAGAAACAGAAGGCTGCCCGCGCCAGGGAAAAACGGGGCAGCTACGACCTGACGGGCCAGGTGGCCGCCGCCGAGTTCTGGCAACTGTTGCGTTGGTACCCCTGCTGCCCTTGCTGTGGCAAGCCCTGGCCGGAGGTGGGATCCGCCCCTGTCCAGGATCACATCATCCCCCTTAGCCGTGGGGGGCCCAACACGGCTGCCAACCTGCAGCCTCTTTGTCCAGCCTGCAACGGCTGGAAGGCGGATTTTCTCATTTGTTTTGACAGAGCCGTGCCGGGGCGGGTGCGACCCTTGCCTCAGCACCTTTGGCCCAGCTTTCGGCGTTGGCTCGGCCTCGGCGGCGTCGAGGAAAAGCAAGCCCGCGAGCGGCAGTTGGATTGGTTGGATCCCGGCCTAGATCTTGGCGGCGGGGATCGCCCCCAACTGGTGCAACAGTTGGCCTATCCCTTGGCCAGCCCAGCCCAATTGCAGGCGGAAACCTTGCGCCTCACGCTGGCGGCGATCTCACTGGAAGAAGGATCCCTGGCGATTCCAACCAGTGGTGCAAAGGGCAGCGAGGCCCAAGCAGCCCGATGGAGCTATTCCCAACAGCCGCGAAACGGTTCCTAATCTCCCCTCTCCCTGAGGGAGAGGGGCTGGGGGTGAGGGAATCCCTGAGGGAGAGGGGCTGAATCCGGCTGCCGCTACTCGACGGGCAGGATGCGGGCGTCAAACCCTGCTTCAGCCAGAGCACGCCGCGCCTGTTCGGCATTGGCCCGTTGCCGGTAGGTGCCCACCTGAATCACTGAGCCGCGCACAAAAGCGTCAGGGGCAAACTGCTGGAGCTTGGGCAGCGCCTCTGCCCCGGCGGATACCACCACCCAAAATCCGCCCGTGCCTTCTGCGCGCAGGGATGCGGCAGAGGGGGTGGGATCCTGAACCAGAAGCGGTCGAGAGCGGCGCAGATCGGCGGGGAAGATCCCGGCTTCGTAGCCTTGGTCGGCCAAGTACCGCACCTGTTCGGCGGCAGCAGCGGGGTCGGCAAACCCGCCGGTGCGCACCACCCGCAGGTCGTCGTAGATCAAGGGCAGGGATCCCTCTAGCAGTTGTTGGAGTGCAAGCCATTTTTCACCGCTGGGATCGGCCACCAACACCCAGTAGCGCTCCCCCTGAGGTGGGTTGGAGTCGGGATCCCCCACAGCTTCCTCTCCTGCCAACGACACCGCCACCGCCGGCAGGCCCTGGGCGGTCAGCCAGCGGGCCTGATCCTGCGCCAGCGACAGGCGGGAGAAGGTGCCCGTCTGCAAAGCCGCCTGGCCGCGGTATTGCACCACAGCAGCCCCTGGAAAGAAGCGGCGCACCCGCTCTTCCAGCCGGGGATCCCCAGTAGGGTTGGGCACTTGGGTGGCAAAGGGCCGCTGCGGATCGAAGGGGGGAGCCGTTGGCGCTGGCGGGGCAGGACTGGGGGAGGGAGCGGGAAAAGCGGGCGGCAGGGGCGGATCCGTCTCTTGGCGGCTCACCACCCGCACCGGCAACCCCAGCCGTTCCAATTCCGCTTGGCGGCGTTGGGCGTGGTTGCGGTTGATGAACGTCCCCGCTAAGATGAACACTTGTCCATCCCCTTGCACGAAATAGGCGTCCGGCACCTGGGCGCGCACCTTGGCCAGCTCGGCTGCCCCATCGGCCAACACGTGAACTTGGTAACGCGTCAGCGCCAGAGCAGCAGGCAGGGCGAGGGCAAAAGCTGCCAGAGATCCGGCCACGAGCGCCGTCGCCATCGCCGGTCGCAGCCAAGGGACGCATGGAAGGAGGCCTGTACAAGTCGTCCCCCCTGAGGCAAGCCACAGGCGAGCAATCCATCTGCGGCGGTTACGCAGCCCAGCGTTCACGGGAGAAGCGCAGATTTAGTGTACCTCTAGTATAGACACGCCGCTGGCCGAGGAGGGTTTGACAACCCCTGTCACCTGCGGTCTTCAGAAGCGACGGCGACGATAGCGCTGGCGACTCGGTCGGCGGAGGGCCGGGGATCCCCCCAGAGCAAAGCGGATGATCTCCGTCTTGTACTGCTGTGAGCCCTCCGTGTAGCGGGCAAGCTGGATGGCGGATCCCTGGCCGGAGGGGAGGGCTGGCAGAGACTGCTCCGGCGTTGCGGCTTCGATGGCGATGAAAAACCGCAAGCGCAGCAGCACCTCCAATTTAGACAGTCGCTCGGTCTGTTCGGGCACGAGGCGGCCCAGAGAGATTTGGAGGCGCGGCCCGCGTCGCCGGGATCCGGGGCGGCTCCAGAGCTGTTGGGCCAACGTCCCCAGAGAGGCCTGCTCAGGAGATTTGACCAACAGCTTCAGTCCCGCCAAGGGGTTGAGGCCATAGGTAAGCAGCAGAGAATACATGGGCAGCGGACTGAGGAGCAGAGAGGCGTTTTTGGGTTAGGGTCAAAAGATAGCTCATAGGCCAACTGTAGCACTGCTACCCGCTATCTGAAGACCGATGGCCATGGCCGGGATCCCTGACCAACGCTGGCTGTTTCAGCCTGTGAACCCACTGGCTGCCCAGAGCTTGGCTGAGGCGGTGGGGGTCTCGCCCGTCTTGGCTCAGATCTTGCTCAATCGCGGCCTCTCCAGCCCTGCTGCCGTGCAGCAGTATTTGCAGCCGGATCCCGTCCACCTGCCCCCGCCCAGCCAAGATTTTGCCGATTTGCCGCTGGCGGTGGAATTGCTGGAGGGGGCGATTCGCCGACAAGAGCCCATTGCCATCTGCGGCGATTACGATGCCGACGGCATGACCAGCACGGCTCTGCTGCTGCGGGCGCTGCGGGGCGCTCCAGTGTATTACCGCATCCCCAGCCGCCTCAGGGAGGGCTATGGCCTCAACAACCGCATGGTGCAGGAGCTGCACCGCGAGGGGGTACGCCTCATCCTCACCGTGGACAACGGCATTGCCGCCCATGCGCCCATCCAACTGGCCAAAGAGCTGGGCTTGACGGTGATCGTGACGGATCACCACGACTTGCCCCCCCAGTTGCCCCCTGCCGACGCCATCCTCAATCCCAAACAGCTCCCCCTCTCTTCTCCCTATCGGGGGATGGCCGGGGTGGGGGTGGCCTACCTCCTGGCCCAGGCCTTGGCAGAGCGCCGCGGGGACGAACATTTGGAGCGGGTGGCGCTGGAACTGTTTACGGTGGGCACCATTGCCGATTTGGCGCCGCTGACGGGAGTTAACCGCCTTTGGGTGCGGCAGGGGCTGGCTCTCTTGCCCACTTCCCAGGTGGCCGGGATCCGCGCCCTCTTGGCGGTGATGGGAATGACGGGATCCCCAGAGGAGCTGCGGCCAGAGTGGGTAGGGTTTGGCCTGGGGCCGCGCATCAACGCCATTGGGCGGATTGGCCGACCGGAGCTGGGGATCCAGTTGCTGACCACCGACGATCCGCAGCAGGCAGAAAAACTGGCCCGCCGCTGCGAACGCCTCAACCAGGTGCGGCAGCAGATGTGTGGGCGCATCGAGGCGGAGGCCCTGGAGCAAATCGCCCGGCAAGGGCGGGATCTGCAGCAAGAGCGAGTGTTGACGATTTTGGGATCCCCGCAGCAGCGCTGGCACAAAGGGGTAATTGGCCTGGTGGCCTCGCGGCTGGCGGAGCGTTTTGGCTGTCCGGTGTTTATCGGCAGCCAGTCGCCCCAGGGGGAGATTACCGGCTCGGCGCGGCAGGGGATCCCGGAGTTCGACGTGTTTCAGGCGTTGGAGTTTTGCAAAGATTTGTTCAGCAAACACGGCGGCCACCCGGCGGCGGGGGGATTTAGCCTGAGGGCGGAAAACTGGCCTCTTTTGGAAGAGCGGCTTCGGCAATTTGCCCAACAGCGGTTGCAGCCGGAACAAATCCGTCCCCTGGTGCAGATCGACGCGGAGGTGGCACTGGCGGATCTCACCTTCGACCTCTACCGCGAGCTGCAGCGGTTGCAGCCCTGTGGCATCGGCAATCCGGAGCCGGTCTTTTGCAGCCGCAACCTGCAGGTGTTGCAACAGCAGCGATTTTGCCCACAGCCTGCCCAAAGGGGGGAGGATACCCCCGGCCACCTGAAGCTGCTGCTCCGGGATCCCGTCAGCCGGGGCCTAGACGGGGCAGGATCCTCACTTGCTGCCCCAGCCAAAGCCCGCAGCCGTCCCCTGTGGGCCATTTGGTGGCGAGGGGCCGCCGCCTATCCCCTGCCGGCGCAGATTGACATCGCCTACACCCTCAAGGCCAAAAGGTGGGGGGAAGAAACCCAACTGGAGCTGGAGATTCTTGGGATCCGGCCTGCCGCAGAAGCCAGCTCTGCCGATCTTTCGCCCGCCGCCGTCGCTCCCACCCTCTCCGATGCCAAAGCTGGCGCCCAGGCAGCACCCTCCCCCCTGCTGATCTACCGCCCTGCCCCCCAGCCCACCCAACCGCTGCGTTGGCAGGCTGTATCTCGATTTTCTGCCCTCCTGCCCCAGGCGCGGGGAACGATCCTCCTCTACGGCTTCCGGCGCCCTACGTTTGTCCTGCCACCGAAGCAGCATCCCTCCCTGACCCTCCACTACGACCGCCCCCAAGCTGGCCATCGCTACAACCAACTGTGGCTGTGGAGTTGGCCTCCCTCTTTGGATCACCTCAAGTGGTTGCTCTCCTGCACTCCCGGCGACGCGCTGCTGATTGTCCTGCACCACCAGGCGGTGCCTCTGCCCTCCGCCGCTGCCTTACAACGGCAATTGCGCCACTACCTGCAAAACCAAGCCCAGGTGGATCTGTTACGCTTGGCCCAGCAATGGTGGCTGTCGCCAGCGCTGTTAGTGGCCGGCCTGCGCTCCCTGGGGTATGCCTGTCCAGAGTTTGGCCCGACAGGATCTTTGGAAGAGGAGCTGGAGGCCCAGCGGGCCTGGTACCGCAGCTCTTGGCAACAAGTGGCTGCCCTGCTGCAGGGATCTCGTCCGCAATAGACCCCTCGCTTCCCGCCAGCCTATGGGAATTAAACTGCTCCTCGGCTCCGACTACCACGGCAACGACCGGCTGATCCGGCAGGCCCTTGACCATCTGCCCCAAGTGGATGCTTACATCAACTGCGGCGATTTCTGTTCCAAGGCCGGCAAGCCCTCCTGCAAAGCCACTCAAGGCTTTCACCCCACAGCCCAAGCCGAGGTGGCCCAGTTGCAATCTTTTCTGGCGGCGGTGGACAGTCTGGGCAAGCCCTGGCTCTTTTTGCCCGGCAACCACGATCCGGCAGCCTCTGTTCTGGAGCCGCTGGCTGGCAGTTGGGGGCGGGCGATTACCCAGTCCTGTTGCTTTGAGTGGCTGGGGCTCCAAGTGCTGGCGGTGCCCTGGACTCCCCCCTGTGGTTGGAGCTGGACCCTCACCCGCAGCCATCTGCAGGAGCTGCTCACCCTCTACGGTCAACCTCCTCGCCCCATTGACCTGTTGCTCAGCCACGCGCCGCCGCGGGGCCTGTTGGACGAAGGCGGAAAATGGTACCACCGCCGCATGCCCACCTTGCGCCCCTTGGTGGATCACCTGCAGCCGCGCTACTACATCTGCGGCCACATGCACTGGGACGGGGGCAAGGTGGAGCGGTGCGGATCCACCCTGGTGATCAACACGGCGCTGCACAACATGGTTCTGGAAATCCCCTGAGCCCCTGGGCAGCCCCCCCACTGTCTGCTGGTTTCCCCTAAGATACCCTTATGGCACGCCCCTTGATCTTGGCCAGCAGCAACTCCGGCAAATGGCGGGAGTTCAGCACCTTTTTTCAGCTCCATGCCCCTGCCTGGGAGCTGCGCCCCCTGCCTGCCGAGCTGACTGTGGAAGAGAGCGGCAGCACCTTTGCCGAAAATGCCCTTCTCAAGGCCAAGGCCGTGGCAGAATCGCTGGGGGAGTGGGCCATTGCTGATGACTCCGGCCTGGCGGTGGCAGCCCTTGGCGGCGCCCCCGGGATCCACTCCGCTCGCTATGCCCCCGACGATGCCGCCCGCATCCAGCGGCTGCTGAGGGAGATGGAAGGGATCCCCAACCGCCAAGCCAGCTTTCACTGCGCCATTGCCCTTGTCGATCCCCAGGGCCAGGTGCGGGCCTTGGTGGAGGGCATCTGCCACGGGGAGATCCTGGCTCAGCCGCGGGGCAAGGGAGGGTTTGGCTACGACCCCCTCTTTTGGGTGCCCGAAGTGGGGCTGACCTTCGCCGAGATGAGCCCGGCGCAAAAAGAAGCGGTCGGCCACCGCGGCCAGGCCCTGAGAGCCCTGAAAGAACAGCTCCTCATCTTGGAGCGCAGTCTAGGCTAGCTTGAAGGTACGGCTGCATTCTCCACGAGGGGGGCCGAGACAATGGCAGCAGCCTGGGCCAGAAAAGGTTTCACGAGGCCGCGGGGGGGATCCCTTGAACCCTAAGGCTGCAGCTCTGTGGATCCTACCTGTCAAAAGGTTTCCTCGGTACAGGAAGATGGGAGTGCCAGTTTTGCGTTGGGAGCCTGAAGAATGACCTTCTCTGAGGAGCGCGATCCAAGCCGGGATCCAAACCGTATTCCAGACTCAACGGCTGCTGCCGGCGAGGGAAGCCGCGGCCAAGCTCCCAACAGCCCAGAGTCCCAAGGCCGGCGTTCCCCGCCCCCCTTGCCGGAGGACGGCTCTACTCCCTCCACTGGAGGTGCCGAAGACTGGCTAGAGGATGAGGAGAGGCAAAACGATGGCAAGACGTCCGCTGCTCGTCTCTCTGGGCGCGGAGGACAGAGGGCCAGCTCAGCCCGAGAAGCTGCCGCCGGATCTTCGCGGGGTGCCGAGACGGAGTCCTCTCGGCCCCGGCCCAGCCGTGCCGGACAAGCCTTGGTTCCCCGGCGCCCTATCTCCAGCAACTGGGGTTACGACGGATCCGCCCGCTCTGCCGCCTATGCCGGCTCCTACCGGAGCGACTCCAGCCGTTCTGCAGCTTACGGCTACACCCCCAGCTACGGGGGCAGGGGGGGATATGGAGGGGGAGGACGCAGCAGCAGCTCTTCAGGGGGAGTCTCCTCCTCAGATCTGACCATCCTGCTGGTGGTGGCCCTGCTGGCCTTCTTCGGCGGGTTTGCCATCCGCAACATCTTTGCCGAGTCGGGCGGCTTTGACGATGAGCGCCCCATCCGCGCTGCCAATGTGCCGGCGGCCTTCCGGGATTTTTGCTTTGCCTACAACGGCACGGCTTCCTTTACCGTGGTGCAACTGACCAGCGTCTCTGCCCTCACCATGGCTTCGGTGCCCATTTACAAGATGGACACCTGCACCATCCCTGTCAGCCAAACGGCCAATGCCCTCCAAGCTTTGGGCATCCGCGGGCGGGCAAACACCTTGGGCCCGCAACTGGGCGGATCCAACCTCACCCTGATCCAGATCCCCTTGGCCAGCAGCTTGGCCCGCGCCGTCTACAACCAGTTTCCCAGCTTAGCCACTCAGGGTAATGAGGCCCAGGTTTTGTCCCAACTGGAAACCGCCGTCAACAACGCGCTCCGCTCCAACGTGGAGGGGCTGGCCCTGCAAAACCTGGAGCCCACCAACATCCCCGACGTGTACGTGATGGTGCCGGGCCACTCCTTTGATTTGCAACCGCAGCTTAATCTGCGCTAGCCCCCTGACGGCGCCGTGTTCATTACTCTAGAAGGCGGGGAGGGGGTGGGCAAAACCACCCAGCAAGCCCTCTTGGCCGAGCGGCTGCAACGAGAAGGCTACGCCTGCGTGTCTACCCGCGAGCCGGGAGGGACGGCGCTGGGCGAAGCGCTGCGGGAGCTGCTGTTGCACGGGGATCCCTTGACGCCGCTGGCCGAGCTGCTCCTGTACGCTGCGGATCGGGCTGAACACGTGAACAAGGTCATCGCGCCGGCTCTCGCGGTGGGACAAGTGGTGATCTGTGATCGCTTCACCGATTCCACCTTGGCCTACCAGGGCTACGGTCGAGGCCTGAACTTGGAGCAGATCCGCCAGCTCAACCACTTGGCCACCGGCGGGCTGCAGCCGCAGCTTACCCTGTGGCTGGATCTTGCTCCCGAAGTGGGGCTGGCGCGCTCCCGTCTTGGCGACAAGCTCGAACAGGAGCACCTGGAGTTCCACCGCCGGGTTTACCGCGGATTTCAAGCTCTAGCCGCCGCAGAGCCGCAGCGGATTGTCCGCATTGACGCCGGGGGATCCCCCCTGGAGGTGGCTGCCCGCATCTGGTCGGTGGTCAAGCCTCGCCTGCTGGCAGCAGTCCCAAGGCCCTAGACGAAAGGTTAAGATTTGGTTAAAAAGGGGGGAGCAGGGGGCGGCTCAAGCTAGCCTAGGTAGGCTAGGGCAGGGGAGTTTGCCGCTCTTTGGAGTTGTTGTCGTGGGTAGAGAAGACTTGCGGTGGACATCATTGCTGCTGAATCGAAAACTGAGAGCCTCGGCAAGACGGAGTCCTCGGAGTCACTCTTGCTCTCGTCTTCAAGCTTGCCCCCGCTAGCTGCTTTGGCCCACCAACTGCTGAGCCAGCAATGGCAGCGGCTGCAGAAGCATGTGGGGAGAGTGCTCAAGCACCACCCGGAGGCGGCAGAATCCCTTCATCAGATCCGGGTGAGCTTGCGCCGCATCGGCACCTGGGTGGAGGTGTTTCAGGGATCCCTGCGCCTGCCCAAGCCGCTCAGGCCCAAACGTTTGCGAAAGTTGATCAAGACGCTGGGCCAGCAGCGGGATCTGGACGTGTTGCTAGAAATCCTCCACGAACCCTGTTGGCAAGGGATCCCGGCAGACCAGCAGGCGGAGCTAGAGAAGCTGAAGGAAAAGCTGCAGCGGCGCCAAGCTCAAGCCGAGAAACACTCCCGCCGCATTCTGGCAGAGGAGGACTTCCTGAAGTTCCAGGCTGCTTGCGAAGAGTGGCTGGTTTCTCCTCGCTACCGGCCTGCGGCCCAGCTTCCTGTGCAGGAGAGCTTGCCCCATCTTTTGGCGCCGCTAGTAGCGGCGTGGTTCCTGCAGCCGGGTTGGCGGATCCCGGCCTTCCCCGAAACCGAAGCTCAGGCTGAACAACTGCATGACCTGCGCAAAGCCACCAAACGCCTGCGCTACCAGCTAGAGTTTTTTGCCCCCTTCTACGGAGAGACCCTCCAAAGCTGGGTGAAGGCCCTCAAGCGTCTGCAGGAACAGTTGGGCCGCTTTAACGACTTGCAAGTTCTCCAGGCCCAGCTACCTGCCGACTCAAGCTTGCAGAACTGGCTGCAGGAACAACAGAAGCTGGCTCTCCAAGATTGGCCCACGCAGCAACAGCGTTACTGTAACCCTGCCGAGCAGCAGCGGCTATATCAGTTGCTCTTCTTGGTTGGGGAGAACAGCAACGGGGAAGTCCAGGTGGTAGGCTAGAGCAGGGGTTTGAACTGCAGTTGGCCGGACAGGATCGCTCCAGATCCATGGCTAGGTGTAAGGGCGACGTCCAGCTCCACTAGGTTTGAAAATGCCCATGAAAAAGAGAATTGCCACGGCCGTTGCTTTGCTCTGCTGTCTACTGGCCCTACTTTTCTTTTGGCGCTTAGGAACTGCTGCCCGAAAACCAACCCTCCAACTCTACATCTGGTCGGAATACATTGACCCAGCCATTCTCACGGCCTTTGAGAAAGCCACTAACAGCCGCGTAGTGGTGAGTGTGTACGAGTCCAACGAGGACATGATTGCCAAGCTGCGGGGGGGCGGCGTCAGCCAGTACGACATTGTCGTGCCCACCGATTATGTGGTGCCCAACATGGTGGAGCTGGGCCTGCTGCAGCCTCTCAACAAAAACCTCATTCCCAATCTCCGCAACCTGGACGAGAAGTTTGTCGGCTTGCCCTTTGACCCAGAAAACACCTACACCGTTCCCTACCAGTGGGGCACCACCGGCATTGGCTACCGCAAAGACCGCCTGCCGGAAAACTTTGAGCGTTCCTGGGGGCTGATCTTTGATCCTAAGCAGCAGTACGGCCCCTTTGTGATGATCGACGAGATGCGCTCTATGCTTGCGGCTGCCGCCTTCTACCTGGGCTTTGACCCCAGTACTACCGTTCCCGCAGAGCTGCAGCAGATTCAGGAGCTGTTGATTCAAGCCAAACGCCGCAGCGCCGGTCTCATTGGCGGGGTGGGCGGCAAAAATCAACTGGTCTCCGGGACAGCCAATGTGGCGGTTGTCTACAGCGGTGATGCCCTGCAAGCTGCCGAAGAAAATCCCAACATTGGCTACTTTGTCCCCCGCGAGGGCGCCCACATTTGGCTTGACGTGATGGCTATCCCTGCCAAAGCTCCTAACCCAGAGCTGGCCAACCGCTTCATCAACTTCATTTTGGATGCCGAGGTCGGCGCTCAACTGAGCAACTACAACCGCTTCGCCACCCCCAACGCCGCAGCGCTGCCCATGATCAACCCAGAAGATCGGCAAAACCCGGCCATCTACCCCGATGAAGAAACCTTTGCCAAACTGGGCTACCTCAAGGTGCTGTCAGGGGAAGAGCTGCGCCTCATCGACGCCCTCTGGACAACGGTGAAAAGCAGGTGATGTACCCCTGTCTCTCGTGCTGATGCGTAGACGCGGCGCTTGTTTGGGGTGGTGGCACGGGTCTTGGCCGAGTCGGAGTACCTGGCGGGCGACTACTCCATCGCCGACATTGCCAGCTTCCCCTGGATGCGAGGCTACCCACGGCAGGGGCTGAACATCGAAGAGTTCCCCAACGTCCAACGCTGGTTGGCGGCCATCGAGGCCCGCCCCGCGGCGCAGAAGGGCCTGCAACTGCTGGCAGAGGCGCGCCGATCCCCCGACCAGCCCCTCAGCGACGAGGAACGGCAAGTCCTGTTTGGCGACCGCCAATACCAAAGGCGCTAGGCTAAAGAGGGGAAGTCGAACTTGTTAGCTCTCGACACAAAACTTGACAGTTTTTAATACTTGAGCCACATTGGAGATGTCACCCACTGATGGAGTTAAAACCATGGAGAACCAAGAAGCTAAGTTTGGCTTTACCCCCTTTGCCGAAAAATGGAATGGCCGTCTGGCGATGTTGGGCTTTGTGATTGGCGTGGCCACCGAGTTGCTGACCGGCCAAGGGATCCTCTCTCAAATTGGCCTGATGTAAGCCCAACCCGCCCGATCGATCGGGTTGAAGCACTAGCTAGATACTGTCTGCCCGGCTGTCCTCTCCCAGATTGATCAAGCAGCCGGGCTTTTGCCGCAATTTCGAGCCAGAACGAGGCCCAAACAGCTGCACCAATTTGCTCCTCTTGATCCCCATCTCCCCTCTCCCTTTGGGAGAGGGGCTGGGGGTGAGGGCGACAAGTCTAAGAAGCCCTAGGCCTCCAAATCCTGCAAGTACTGGCGAATGTCGGCCAAGATCCGCTCCAGCTCCTCCAGCTTCTGGGAAGCGCTGGCCCAGGCTAGCTCATCAGCCTGGGATCCCTGCTGGGCCAGTTGCACCCCCAGGTGCTCGAGCTCGCGGGCTGCTTGAGAAAAGGCATGGGCCCCCACGTTGGCGCTGGCTCCCTTGAGGCGGTGGGCAATTTTTCTCAAGTCTTCAGCATTACCCGCTGCAACGGCTTGGCGCAGCCGCGGCAACAGGTTCTGGCAATCCTGGACGAACACCTGCAGCAGCTCCCGCTGAAACTGGCTGTCGCCGCCCGTAGCCCGCTCCAAGTAAGCCGAGTCGATGGGATAGGGCAGCGTGGGATCAGAGTTGCCGCTGGCACCCTTAGGAGAAGGCGGAGCGGGCGAAGCCACCTCGGAGGTAGGCCCATTGGCTGCTCCTAGTGCGGAGGAGGCGATCTGGCGGCTCCAGTAGTTGATCACTCTCTCCAAATCCTCCTTTAGCACCGGCTTACTGAGATAGTCGTCCATCCCTGCTTGCAGGCAGCGCTCCCGATCCTCGTGCATAGCGTTGGCCGTGATGGCAATCACCACGGTGTGGTGGCCAGATCCCCGCTCCCGCTGGCGCAGACGGCGCGTGGCCTCGTAGCCGTCCATCACCGGCATTTGGCAATCCATGAGAATAAGGTCATATCTGACCTGCTGTAGGAGATCCAATACCTCCTGACCATTGGCCACCACATCGGCCTTGTAGCCCAAACTCTCGAGCTGGCGCAAAGCCACCTTTTGGTTGACGGGGTTGTCTTCTGCTAGCAGGATGCGCAGCGATTGACGGGGACGATCCTCCCTGGGGGTCGTCTGAGGGAGGACGGGACTCATTCCCAAGAGCGAAGTGGATAAACCAGAAGATTTCCCCAGCGCCATGACCAGCGCTTCCTGCAGACGGCTTTGTTTTACCGGCTTAACCAAGTAGGCGGCAAAGCCGATTTCGGCAGCGCGGCGGGAGTGCTCCCCCAGTCCCAGGGAGGTCATCATCACCAGTTGCGTCTCGGCCAGTTGCGGATCTGCCTTGATCCAGCGGCCCAAGGTCTCCCCATCCACCTCTGGCATTTGCATATCCAAAACGGCCAGGGGGAAGGGTCTGCCTTCCCGAACGGCTTGGCGCAGTTTGTCCATAGCCTGATAGGCATTTTCGGCCTCTTCCACCACCATTCCCCAAGCCGTGGCCTGGCAGCGCAGGATCTTGCGATTGGTGGCATTGTCGTCCACTACCAACAGCCGCTTGCCCTGCAAATCCACCGGGACACGAGCAGAAGGCTGGGCAAGCTGCTGGGCATAGGGCTGCCGCTCCAGGGTCAGCTCAACGCTGAAGGTGCTGCCGCGGCCCTCCTCGCTCTCTAGGAAAATCTTGCCCCCCATCAGCTCTGTCAGTTGCTTGCAAATGGCCAGGCCAAGTCCTGTGCCCCCGTACTTGCGGGTGGTGGAGGCATCCACTTGGGTAAAGGGCTGAAACAGCTTGGCTTGGGCCTCCTTGGGGATCCCGATCCCTGTATCCCTTACCGAAAGCCGGAGCTGGACGTGGGTGGTTGTTTCCTGCATCAGCTCGGCCTGGATGACCACCTCCCCTTGATGGGTAAACTTAATGGCATTGCTTACCAAATTGTTGAGGATTTGCCGTAGTCGCGACGCATCCCCCCGCAGATAGCGCGGCACTTCCGGCGGCATGAGCACTGCCAGCTCCAATCCCTTGGCGTGGGCAGTGGGGGCAAACAGATCCGCCACCTCTTCCAGACACGAGCGGAGATCGAAATCTAGGATCTCCAGCTCCATTTCCCCGGCCTCCAATTTGGAGAAGTCCAGGATGTCGTTGATGAGGGTGAGCAGCGCATCGCCGCTGACGCGGATGGTCTCTACAAAGTCCCGCTGTTCTGCATTGAGGGGGGTCTCCAGCAGCAGGCCCGTCATCCCCAGCACCGCGTTCATGGGGGTGCGGATCTCGTGGCTCATGGTGGCCAAGAAGCTGCTCTTGGCCTGGGCAGCCTGCTCTGCTGCTTTGCGGGCTTGTTCCAGCTCGAGGCCGCGCTTTCTCTCCCGCTCCAAAAGGGCTGCCTGGGTGAGGGCAATGCCAATTTGGTTGGCCAACTGCGACAGCAGCTCCATCTCAAACGGCTGCCACTGACGCGGGCCAGAGCACTGGTGGGCCAGCAACAACCCCCACAACTGCTGCTCCAAAAACAGCGGCACCACCAAGTTGGCCCTGACCTGCATTTTTTGCAGCAGCTCTAGGTAACAAGGCTCCAGTCCTTCACTTTCCACATCGCTAACAACGCGAACGCGGCCCTGGCTGTAGAGCTGGGCGTACTTTTCCTGAAAACAGGGATCCTCGATCACCTCTCCCAGCAAGGAGGGGATCCCCGGCTGAGTTTTCTCTTTGGAGATGATCCCAGAACCATCCGGCTGGAAGCGGTAGACCAAGACTCGGTCGGCTTTGAGCAGGGCTTGGATTTCTGTTACCGTCGTCTCTAGGATCTCGGCGATATCCAAAGATTCGCGGATCTTCAAGCTGAGATTGGCTAGCAACTGAGCCCGGCGGTTTTGCCGCTCCAATTCCTCTGCCGCTTTCTTCTGCTCAGTAATGTTGCGGAAGATGCCTCGCGTAGCCACCATCACTCCATCTTCAAAGCGGCAGTTGACATTGCCCTCCAACCAAACAGTTTCACCAGTGGCCGTGAGGAAAGCTGTCTCTACCCTCTCCAGTTTCTCCCCCGATAGAAGCTTCTGGAAAAGAGCCTGGCAGTGCTCCCGGCAGTCGGGATGGAGAATGTCGAAGAGGGTCATTTGATAAACTTGAGCTTCGTCATAGCCCAAGGTCTCTTTCCAAGCGCGGTTGACATATAAAAAGTGCCCTTCAGCATCCACGCTCTGGATGAGGTCGCTGGCATTTTCAAAGAGATCCCGGTAGCGCTCTTCGCTTTCTTTCAAGGCCAGCTCCGCCAGCTTGCGGTCGGTGATGTCGATGCCGGTGCTCATGAGAAACTCTGCCTCACCGTTGGCACCGATTAAGGCGGTATTGGTCCAGTCAATCAGCCGCAGTGCCCCTTGCTTGGTGCGCCAAAAATTCTCATGGCGATTCAAAAAGAGGGAATAGTTGCCCTTGAGCTGTTCAAAAGCTTGCTTTACACTGGGCACGTCCTCCGGTGGGATCAAACCTAAGTCCCATAGCAGCCGGCCCTTGACCTCTGCCAGCGAGTAGCCAGAAAGCTGCTCGGCAGCGCGGTTGAAGCGCAAAATGTGTCCCTCAGGATCCAGAACCACCACCAGCGCCCCTGCCGTATCGATAACCGCGTTGGTAAAATCTCGCTCTTGCTTGAGGGATCGCTCTGCCTTTTCCCGCTCAGCACTTTCTCGGCGAATGAGGGAGTAAACAGCAGCCAAGATGCAGTAGGTAAACGTTAGACCCGCTAGCAGGATGGCATTGGTGCGGCTCCAGGCTAGCTGAAACTGATCGCTACTTTGCTGCAGCCGGCGGTGATCTTCCTCTTCTAGCGACGCTACCACGTCGACAATCCGCTGCCTCAATTTTTCCTCTTCCTGACTTTGCAGCGCTTCTTGAACCGCAGATAGCTCCCCTTGCTTCCTCAGCTCAATCAAATCATGGTTGAGTTTCAGCCACGGCGCCAGCAGCAGCTCTAGCCGGCTCAGGTGCTCTTGCTGCACGGGATCCAAGGCCGCAAATTCCTGTAGCCGATCCAGAAGAGCAAACAGCGAATCGGTGCTTGTCTGATAGCTCCGTAAGAAGCTCGCATTGCCTGTAAGGAGATAGCTGCGCTTGTGGACTTCTGCGGCCTGCACTTCTCTTAGCAGCTTCTCTAGAACCTCGTGCTCTTCTAGAAGCTGGGTTACCTCCCTGTTGATCTGGGGCAGACGGGAAGCAGCGCGGTGGGCGGAGTAGGCGATCCCTGCCAAGATCAGGGCAGCCAGGCCAAAACCGGCGGTAACTTTGAGGAGAAAGCGGTTTTTGCGGGCAGGTTTAGTATCCCCCGACTTAGGCAGCAGAGGCGTCTGAGCCAGTTCCCTCAAAGTACGGCGCAGCTCCAGTTGGGCCACCACCTGATGGGCCAGGGCCTGTAATTGCTCCAGTTGTTCTGGGGTCAGGTGCCGAGGCTGATAATCGACAACGCAAAGCGTGCCCAGGGCCTGCCCTTCTGGAGTTACCAAGGGAATGCCAGCGTAAAAGCGAATGTGGGGCTCTTGAGCGACAAACGGGTTATCGGCAAAGCGGGGATCCTGAGTGGCATCGGGCACCACCAGCGGCTCTTTAGGCGACAAGATGGCGTGGGCGCAGAAGGCCACATCCCGTGGGGTCTCCTGCACATCGACGCCGAATTTGGCTTTAAACCACTGGCGGTGTTCGTCGATAAGGCTGACCAGAGCAATGGGCGTGCCGCAGATGTGGGCAGCCAGCCGCACGAGTTCGTCAAAGCTGTTCTCAGGAGCGGTGTCCAAAATCTGATACTGCCGCAGGGCAGCCAGCCGTTGCTCCTCATTGGGGGGGAGGGGGGCCTTAGGCATAGGTCAAACTAAGCGGAGAGGAAGGGTTCCGATCCACCGATCTCGGAGGTCGATAGTCTCAAGGTAAAAGAGGTAACCCCAGCATAACTTCCAAGCCTCTCCACCGGAAGCTACAGGGATCCGATCCCCAAACCAGCTTCCCGTTGGTTCAGTTCGCTACATTTTCACCACGCCTGCGTCAGCTACTCTAGCTCCTGCAAACGAGCCAAAATAAGGGTCTGAGCCGTGGCCCGTCCAGAGCCGCCGCGGGCAGAAGGGAAAAAGACTTACCGGATCCCAGTTTCAGTATTTATACTGATGTCAAAGATGAGAAAGCTCAATAAGCTTCCTCTAATGCATTTGGTTTCACTTACCCTATAAATAATCAAATCCTAACATTTTTAAGCAAGCTTCGAGTTGAAATTTCTCAACGGAAGACTTACTATAGAGCGACGAGCTTTGTAAAGGGGGAATACTCTCAGTCATGCAAAAACTCCAAGACAGTTTGGTAAAAGCTCTGAGCATCGATGGAGCACTGGGGTAGCGCTGGGGGATTGGAAAACCGGGATGTGCCTGGGATACAAGGGTACCAACAGCCCTGCCTTTCCCGAAGCTAATCTAGAGCTGGCTGTTGCCGGAAACACAGAGGTGATCCGCGCTAAGATGCGAGCTGCGGAGTCCCTTGGATTCACTGACAGAATTGAAGAGATACTTATCATTCTGGAGACTCAGTACCACCTGATGTATCTACTCAGGAATATACCTGGCTTGTTTTTCTATCTGGCCCTGGATCGAGAGAAAGGAAACCTGGCCCTTGCCCGTATTAAGCTGGCTCAAATTGAAAAGGAGCTGACTCTGTAAGAGGAAGTAGAGGTGAAGCCAGAGATCTTAGCTGTACTTAGATGCGGAACCGGGGACTTGAACCCCGATGGCATTGCTGCCACTAGAACCTGAATCTAGCGCGTCTACCATTCCGCCAGTTCCGCGGTGATCTATAAGGATGCCCAAGGAAAGGGATCCTTGTCAAGGTCTGAGGCGGGCTTTGGAAGGGGATCCTGCCCTTATGCTAAGCTCGGCTGCGCACTCACTGGATCCAGAGCGCTAACTTTGGCAGCTTTTACCTTTGTTTGCGAGGGCACTTGTCCCAATACCCAGGCGCGGGCAGGATACTTCATTACCCCCCACGGGGAGATCCCCACCCCCTGCTTCATGCCGGTGGGGACTTTGGCCAATGTGAAAACCCTCACCCCTGCCCAACTCAAGGAAACCGGCGCCCACATTATCCTCAGCAACACCTATCACCTCCACCTCCAGCCTGGCGAAAGCATCATCCAAGAGGCCGGGGGGCTGCACCGCTTCATGGCTTGGCCGGGCCCCATCCTCACGGATTCGGGCGGCTTTCAGGTCTTCAGCCTCAGCGCCATCCGCCAAATCGACGAGGAAGGGGTAACGTTTCGCTCGCCCCGCGATGGCCGTCTCATCCGTTTCACCCCGGAGCTGTCTATCCAGATCCAAAATGCCCTGGGGGCAGACATCATCATGGCCTTTGACGAGTGCCCGCCCTATCCTGCTAGCCCTGAGGCGGTGGCGGCAGCGGTGCGGCGGACTACTCAATGGCTGAAGCGCTGCGTGGAGGCCCACCGCCGCTCAGACCAGGCTTTGTTTGGCATTGTCCAGGGCGGGGTTTACCCGGAGCTGCGTCGGCAGGCAGCAGAAGAAGTCTGCCGGCTGGATCTGCCCGGCTATGCCATCGGCGGCGTCAGCGTGGGAGAGCCGGTGGAGCTGATGCACGCGGTGGTACGACAAACAGCTCCTCTGTTGCCGGCGGATCGCCCCCGTTATCTTATGGGGGTAGGCACCTATGCCGAGATGCGGGCGGCAGTGGCTGCCGGCGTGGACTTGTTTGACTGCGTCATTCCCACGCGCTATGCCCGCCACGGCACCGTGATCAGCCGCGGCCAACGCTGGAACATCAAGAACGCCGAACACCGCCGCAGCCTGGATCCCATCGATCCCGACTGCCCCTGCTACACCTGCCGCCACTTCAGCCGCGCCTATTTATGCCACCTCATCCGCGCCCAAGAGATCCTGGGCTACACCTTGCTTTCCATCCACAACATCACGGAGCTGATGCGCTACACCCAAAAGATGCGCCAGGCCATCCTGGAAGGCAAATTTCATGAGAACTGGGATCCGTGGCGCGAGGGCTGAGCCTCCTCGGAAAGCTTCGTCAATATCAGTAAATGTTCGTGGGTTAGGCTTCCTAATCGCTACAATGAGCGAAGAACCTAGTCTTAACCTCGGAGAGGAGCATGGCTATTCGCACCCTGCAAAGTGTAATTGAGCAGCATATTCCTGGGCTCCCTGGCCTCATCGCCGTCTTGGTAGGGCGGGTCACGGATGGCAAAACGGTAGCCAAAGTAACTTACGCCCGCGATGCCCAGGAAGAACAGGCGCTGTAACTTTTGGGCACCTACGCCAGCGATTTGCTCCAAGCCAACAACCGCCTTTGCCAAACGGTCAGCCCTGAGGAGGAGACGGATTACCTCACAACGGGCTCATCTCATGTGCGGGTGATCCTGAAGTCTTTCCCCAAAAGTCCCTACTTTGTTTTGTTTTTGACCCGCTCCATCACCGACCTCAAAGCAATTTCAGAGCGGATCAAAGCTATCCTCATCGACGGCAAACCGCTGCTGCCTCCTGTTCAAGACGGCACCCTATCCACTGCTCAGGCTTTGATTAGCTACGCCAAGCGCTACGCTCCGGATCCCAACTTTGTCATGCTGCGCTTGTCCCTAAAAACGGGCATTGACCGCATCCGCCTAGAAAAAGGCACCCTAAACCCCCAGGAGCTCCGCATTCTCCACAAAGCGGTATCTGAGGTATTGGGGGTAGAGCGCTTGCCTATTGCCTTGCCTAGCTAAAGGCTAAGGTTGTAGAAGTCGTCAACTGTTGCCCCTTCCTATCGCCTCGAGCTCAAGCCACCTATGTTGGAGCATCTACGCCTTGACCGCGAGCGCAAGCTCATTTCTCTCTTTGGCGAGCCGGTGATTTTCCACTGCCACCACTACAACCTATTCCTGCAGCAGACCATTGAGGATCCCGACTGGATTGACGGGGTGAGCATCCTGCGCAAGGCAGCTCAGGAGATCTTCTACAGCTTGCTCCAAGGTGCTTTTAAGACTTTGGGAGTGCAGCAGGCAGCAGAGCGGCTGGCGGTGGCATCCCAGGTGTTCAGCTTTCTCGGCTTGGGGCGACTGGAGCTGCAGGCCAGCCCCAGCGGCGGCGAAGCCCAGCTCACCCACTCCCACTACGCAGAAGGCTGGCTGAGCAAGTACGGGGATCAGCTCAACCGCACCCGCCCTATCGACCACTTGGCCGTGGGCTATGTGGCAGCGGCGCTGGATGCCACTTTTGCCGAGCTGGGCAGCTACAGCCTGTTAAGGGCTCAAGGGGTACAATAGCAGCACTTAGCAAACCAACTTCGGAAGGAGGATGGATTGATCAGTAGTAAAGAAGTCTTCACTATCTGCTCCATGCTATATTTCCCAATTCTGCAAAGCTGCCGAATAAAATGCTTCAACACCGACCACATCATCTCAATGGGATTCAACTCCGGCGCATACACAGGCAGGTATAGGATTCGTGCTCCTGTCCCCCTAATCAATTCCTCAACTTCCCGACTCTTGTGGATATTTAAATTGTCCATAATCACAACCTTCCTCGCATCTAGCTTCGGACATAACTCGCTTCTCAAAAACTCCAAAAAGTCTCCTTTCTTCATCCCACCCTTGATGACACGACAGCCAACTACACCTCTCAAGGAAATAGCTCCAATAACCGTATACTTTTCCCCCTTGTATCTTTGACGGTAATGATAAGCCCGTTGACCACGTAAACTCCGAGATACTCCCCGCTCCATTCCCTCCCAGACCCCTGTGTGGTCGAGGGCAATCAAATCCTCCGCTGGAATATTCCTGACTTCTTGACTATAAGCTAGTCGTTCCCTTTGCACCTCCTCTTCTTTGACTTTTGCACTGCGGTAGGTCTTTTTTTTAGAGTCATTCCTTGCTTTTTCAAGAAATTATGTATCGTGACGATGCTTACATTGATTCCTAAGCGCTCGCGCAACAGTTCTTGATACTGCCACAGGTAGAAGTCTGGGTGTTCTGTAATAATTGCCATCACTTCCTGCCGATGTTGTTCCAAAATGCCCACTCGCTTGGTGCCTGCTTTCTTAGGGGCTAAATCTTGAGTTTGTTGGTACTGTCGCACCCAGCGGTGTACTGTTCTTTTGGTAACCATGAAGCGTTTAGCTACCTGGCGGATGGAGGTGTTACCTGCCTGGTAGGCTGCTACAACTCTTTGCCGCAAATCCAAAGAATGAGTCGGCATTCCTTTCTCTCCTTCCTCTTGAATACCTGTACCCTATTTTAAATTAAAAGGCTGTAACTTTGCATTTTTCTCTCGTATTTTTCCATTCTCTCTTCATAAGTCCAGGATTCGTATAAGAAGCGGGCTAAGGTGGCCACACCAGCCATCCCTGCCAAGATTAGAAAGAATGGAGCCTCAGCAATAATCAGCGCAATTAGGGCAACGACTCCAGCTCCAGTTGACAGGGCAGCCTGGAGCTTGTCCATCACACGGGTTGGGAGCTCTGGTAGTTGCGGCTTGACTGGTCGAGGGGGTAGTTGAGGTGGCTCAGGTTCTCTGGGGCGAGGGGGCAGTTCTGGCCCGCTCAGTTGCAGGCTGATGGGGGTGGGAAGAACTATATAGGGATAGCAGTCACTCCGCTCATATTTGAGGATTGGGTGGGGCTTCCAGCTCGGCGTGTGCATTGCGCTCTACTTGATCTGGCGGTTGCCCTGTAATATGCCAGAGGCCACTTTTCCAGTCAATTCTCCCTGGGCCTGTAGAGCTGCAGCTTGTTGTCCTTTTGCACCACCACCCGCTTCCAGCCTGCCTCTGTCCGGTAGATGAAGCTGATGTTTCGGGGCTCCGGGTTGTGCCCCGCTGGCAGCGGTTTGCCCTGGGCCCTGGCCCTCAGTCGGTCGGCTACGTCGAAGAGATAGCCAACCTCTAGATAGGCGTAGAAGGGCCTATCTAGGAGTAGGGGCGTGGTAGGGGGCTAGATCCGCCGAACAGCATTGTGGGTTACTCAATAAAGCAACGGAAAAGCAACGGAGAGGGTGGGATTCGAACCGACGGTGGCGTGAACCACGGCAGTTTTCAAGACTGCTTCCTTAAACCGCTCGGACACCTCTCCAATTCTCTGGGATCCCCAAACCCTATTTATGCTACGCAATTGGCTTCAGGCTGTGCAATTGTACTCCGCACCGAGTAGCGCGATGGGCGAGAAAGCAGACCCTGCCATGGTTTAGCATAGCAACGCTCGCCTTGGCCCAGGCCGCCCCAGCAGGGATCCCTCAGTCTGCAACTGCTGCTATGCTACGGGACAGGTTAGCGGATCCCTTGTCGCTATGCCCTCGCGTCGTTCCAAGTCGGTTTCAGATTCCAGGCCAGAGATAGGAGGGGGGCGTCTTTTAGCCCTGAAAAATCAGATCGAGGCAATCCTCTACCTGAAGGGACAGCCGTTGGCCCTATCGACGCTGGCCCAGTTGGCCCACTGCAGCCGCGAGGAGGCCTACGATGCGCTTTTGGAGCTGATGGAAGACTACGCCCACCGCGATTCTGCCCTAGAGGTGCTGCAGGTGGAGGAGGGGTTTGCTCTGCAGTTGCGGGAGCCTTTTCTGGAGCTGGCCAACCAGCTCTTGCCCCCTGAAATCGGGGTGGGCGCCACCCGTACCTTGGCAACCATCGTTCTACGTGGCCCCCTCTCGCAAGCTGACTTGGTGGAGTTGCGCGGTCAGGGCGCTTACCAACACGTGGCAGAGCTGGTGGAAAAGGGCTTTGTGACCCGCTATCGCAAAGAAGGCAGCCGCTCCCCCTGGTTGCGGGTGACGGATAAGTTCCATCGCTACTTTACAGTGGAGAGGCTGGCCGAAACAGCAGCAGCTTCCTTCCCCGAAGCCTAAACTTGCCGCCCAACTCGATCCCAACCCCACCGGCGATCGTTCTCTCCCAGAAGAGGAGGTTTCGCCTAGGCCAGCGCAGCGCCCTCCGAAACCGTCTTAGGCGGGTTTAAAGAACCATAAAGTCAAGGATCCCCTCGGCGGGGATCCAGAGAAAGGAATCACGGCTTCGGCGGAGAAGGGATCCCTTCCTGCCAAGGGGGGTGGACTTACTTATTGGGCTGAGGGGTGAGCCGCAGGTAGGGCTTGAGCTCCTTGTAACCTTTCGGGAACTTTTCTTTTAGCACTTCAGGATCCTGCAGCGAAGGCGGGATAATGACGTCGTCGCCATCTTTCCAGTCGGCAGGGGTGACGACGCTGTACTTATCCGTCAACTGCAGAGCGTCGATGGCCCGCAAAAGCTCGTCGAAGTTGCGGCCCGTGCTGGCCGGATACGTAAGGATGAGGCGGATTTTCTTGTTGGGATCGATAACGAAAACCGAGCGCACCGTCAAGGGCAGCCCTTCTTGGTTAAGGTTGGTTTGATCCAACATGCCGTAGAGCTGCGAGACCTTGCGGTCTACATCTGCCAAGATGGGGTAGTTCACGATAGCGTTCTGGGTTTCCTCGATGTCTTTCACCCAGCCCAGGTGGGAGTCCACATCGTCCACGCTGAGGGCCAGCACCTTCACCCCCCGCTTTTCAAATTCGGGCATCAGCTTGGCAACGGTGCCCAGTTCGGTGGTGCAGACCGGCGTGTAGTCGGCAGGGTGGGAAAACAACACTACCCAGCTATCCCCGGCCCAGGAGTAGAAGTCAATTTCGCCGTGGGTGGACTTTTGCGTAAAATTGGGAGCTGTATCGCCAAGTCGGAGAGCCATACGCTCTTTCTCCTCAGTAAAGAGTTCAGTCCGGTGAGGCCGGGATCCGGATCCTTGCCATCGATCGATCTACAGTCTATTCTGCCACAAAAACTCCACTTTTCCGAGCGGATTTTAGGATATTTTAAGGTGTTGCCAACTTGCCGGCTAGGGGGAGTGCCCTTTCCCGACGTAAACGATTGTTGCGGGGGAATTAATATTCTGTAAGTTGTTTACAGGCTGCAACGGCGACGTGCTAAGGGTATTGTAGGTAACAGAATCTAGCTTCTCGGGCGAGGCCGTGGGATCGATGGGAAGTGCAGAAACAGCTACAACTTGCAGCTTGGCCACCCTGTGGGCCCAAAAATATGTAGACAAGCTGCGGGCGCAGGCGGCCTTGGGCGAGCTGCTGGGCGCCCAACTGGCCGACAAAGTGAAGGGATCCCTGCGCTTTGCCAGCTCCCAGGCCTGGGCCAAGACAGAGCGGCTCTTGGCTGCTGAAATACCCAAGCAGCGGCTGGATCCGGACTTGATCGATCCCTGGCAAATTGCCGAGGATTCTCGGGATTTATTTGAGGCGGCAGCGGAAAGTTGTGGGGAGGGCCTCTCGCCGGCTCGCTTTTCGGTGCAGATCGCGCCGCTCTGTGGCCGGCTGAGGGCCCGCTACAGCGAACGGGATCCGCGGGTGCTGGGCTTTTTAAGTATGCAATTCCACTACACGGGGCAAATGGTCTTGCAAGCCCTATCCCCTCAAGAGCGCGGCCTCTTCCACCCCTACTTGAAGGTCATGGACGACCACCTCTACATGCCCCTCCAGAGGATGTACGAGGGTGCCGCCGCCCATGCAGGCGATACCTTTTCCGCCCCCCTGGCTGCCGTGCAAGAGCTCTTGCCTCTGGTTACCAGCGTGGCAGAGTCCATCTGTGCTGAGGTGGCGCAGCGTTTCCCAGGCTATCGCTGCGAAAGCGGCCCCTTGACGGATCTGGAGGTGCGGATTTCCAGCATCCGCGATGTGGAGATGTTCCAGGTGTACTTGGGCCTCTGCGTCCTGGAAGGCAGTGTGGCGGCTGTCCAACAAGAGCTGTTTCCCCTGTGTGTGATGCTCTACCCTCCTTTGAAGGTGGAGTGGAAGCTGGTGCGGCAGATGCTGGAGCTTTTGGATGAGGCGCTGCGCTTTCAGCTCACCCCGGCCAGCTACACCGTCCTGCTGCCTTATCTGCGAGCCGTGCAGAGCATGTTCTCGCGGGAGGTTTTCCCCGAAAGCGACCCCATCTGGAGCCATCATCCTGACGTGATGCGCTTTATGGGAACGGCGCAGAACCTGTTGCAAGAACTGATGGGTCAAGGAGCTATCTGAAAACCCGCCGGCAGCCCCATTCCCATCCCACTTCTTTACTAAGAGAGGACTAAGAGAGGTTGGTGAGGGCACCCTGCTGCTTCGAGCTCAGGTAGAGCAACTGCGTTGGGTAGGCAAATTCGATTCCCTGTTCCTGAAAAGTTCGCTTCAGAGCCAAGTTGATGCGCTCCTGCACATCCATGTAGAGGTTGTAGTCTGGGCTGAGCACGTAGTAAACCACTTCGTAATTGAGGCTGAAATCTCCGTAGGCGGCGAAGTGGGCGCGGTCAAATTGGGCGTTGGGCTCGGCTTCGATAATTTGTCTCACCAAGGTTGGAATGGCCTGCAGCTTTTCGGGGGGAGTTTCGTAAACAACGCCAAAGCCAAAAACCACCCGCCGCCGCTGCATACGTTTGTAGTTGCGAATTCGGGATCCGGTGATATCGGTATTGGCCATCACGATCTGCTCTCCGCCCAAGCTGCGTAGGCGCGTGGTTTTGATGCCGATGTACTCTACGGATCCCATAAAATCGCCCAAAATTATAAAATCCCCAATCTCGAAAGGCCGATCCATCAAAATAGAGATATAGGCAAACAGATCCTGTAAGACTCCTTGCGCCGCCAAAGCAATGGCTATACCGCCAATGCCCAAGCTGGCCACCAGTGCTGCCACATCAAAACCCAGATTTTCCAGCAGAAACAAGATACCGATAAGGGTAAACACCACCCGGATCAGAGGGGAGAGCAACAGCAAGCTTTGCTCGGTGGTGGCATCGCCTTTTTTGCGCATCAGGTAAATGCGCAGAGCATACTCTACACTGGCGCTGAGGAGATTGATGCCCAAGTAGGTGCCAACGACAGTGGCCAGGATGTCCAGAGTTTGCCGCAGGACGGTGGCCAAATTTAGGCTGCTCAAACAGACGTAAATCAGAGCCAGGTAGAGCAAAGGGATCAGGTAGCGCTCTACTAGTTGAATAGGAGTATTGCCGGGGATCCCGCTGAGTTTAGAGAACCAACCTGCCAAGGTTCGGAGAACCAAGCCCCGCAACACAGTGCGGATGGCGAAGATCCCGACTACAAAGATGAAAAATACCAGCAGGTAGTTCCAAAGGGGGTTGCCCAGCAGTTGGAAGCTGAGAATCTCCTGAAGCATGGCCTTGAAAACCGCCTTCTTCGGTCAACCAACAGCGAATAAAAGCAGCGGGAAAGCCCAGGGCAAAAGAGTCGCCTGGATTTGCTGCTTCTGTAACCAGTACCCTCTGGGTCTTAGCTAACAAAACAGGGACATCATAACACTGTGTTTATCGCTACTTAGCCGGCTGCTTGGAGAAAGGATGCTCGGGATCCACCAGCTCGGCCACAAATTGGTGCAGGATGGGCAGGTAGCGCTCCCCGGCCACTTGTAGCAAATTGTTGTGATCGGCTCCCTCGATGGGCACCAAACGCTTGGGATCCCGTGCCGCTTGGTAAAGGGCTTCGGCATGCCAGAAGGGGATCAAGCGATCCTGGGTGCCGTGCAAAATCAGCAGTGGGCAGTTGATCTGGGCGATGCGGCTGAGGTTGTCGAAGCGATCAAAAGGCAGCAGCGGGATGCGGGTCAAGACGCGAAAAGCAGTTACAAAGGTCGATTCCAGGATCAGACCCCCCACCGGCTTTTGGGCTGCCAAGTAAACCGAGGGCCCGCCCCCCACCGAGCGTCCGTAAACCAAAATCCGCTCCGGCGGGATCCCCTGCTCCACCAGATAGGCGTAGGCGGCCTCAATGTCCTTGTAGGCACCGGCTTCGGAAGGGATCCCTTCGCTGGTGCCGTAGCCGCGGTAGTCGTAGGCCAAGACGGCAAACCCCCCCTGCTGCAGGCCAGCCAGGCGCGGCAAGATATCTCCCAAGTCCTCGGCGTTGCCGTGGCTGTAGAGGAGGGTATAGGTGGCTTCGGGGTTGGGCAGATACACCGCCGAAATCTGCAGGCCATCGGCGGTGGTGAGCTTGAAAATGGCATCCCCATCCTGGTAGCTGGCGGGGCGAGGCAAAAAGATCAGCCGCTCCGATTGAAACCAGCCCAGCCAGAGCAGGTAGCCGTACACCCCCAGGCCAATAAGCAGCAAGGATCGCCCCACCTGCAGCCCCGGGAAGGATCCCAAAATCCAATTCAAAGGCTTTAACATCCCTCGGCTTGGCATCGAGATAATTCTCCTCACCCCCGGCCCCAGAGGGAGAGGGGGAATTGGTGGCGGCGACGTCGGCAACTAAGGCCTACGGCCCGCTCACGCGAAAGGCCTACGGCCCGCTGACGCGAAAGGCCTACGGCCCGCTGACGCGATCAGGATTCGGCTGGCAAGGCGGAACATTTCCAAAGGCAAACCCCAATCCAGTTAACCAGAGTATGGGCGACGATGGTCACCAGCAGGTTTCCCGACAGCCACACGCCCAGCCCCAGGAGGACGCCCACGGCGCTGGCCCAGACGGCATAGGGCCAACCCTGCCATCCCAGCCAATGCAAAACCCCAAACAAGAGGCCGCTCAAGAGGATCCCGCCCGTCCACCCCAAGGGACTGGCCACCAGGGATCCCATCAGCACGCCGCGAAACAGCCATTCCTCGCTCCAGCCCGGCAGCACCCCCACCCAGAAGATATCTGACCACTGCAGGGGATCCGCCACCAGGTGCAAGTAGGCGGAAGCCGCCCGGCGATAGGCCGGCCAAAGCCAGTAAGCCCCGCAGCTGAGCAGCGCCACCCCCAGCCCCAGCGCCGTTCCCCAGGCAACGGCCAGCGGATCCCAACGGAAGGGCACGCGCAGGGATCCCAGCCAGATCCAGAGGCCGGCGATCACCGCCGCGATCAGGCTGGTCAGGCCCATCCCGATCAGGATCTGTTGGCGCGTACAGGGTTGAATCTCGGCACTCATGGGAGGGGATTTGGCTTGGCACCCTATTCCCAGGGTAGAGCGAATCTCGACAAGGACGGCTGCCTGAATCCACACTGGCAGCGGGGAACACTCCAAGCCCTGAAGGGCGGGGCCTAGGCCGCCATTGTCTCGGTCAACAGGGTAGGAGCTCTCAACTCCCCGCTGCTTGCCAGTGGAGGTGCTGCCTCAACAACTGGGCGTGCTGGGCCGATCGCTCCACCCAAACGGCCACTTGGTCAGGGCCGAGGGCCGGCCCATCGGCATAGCAGGCCAACCAAGCCCGGTGCAAAGCTTCCGGATCCTCTGGGATCGCCTCGAGATCCCAGCCGGGCATGCCCAATTCCTCAAGCAGCGTTGTCACCTTGGGATCGTAGCTGAGGCCAAAGCAGGCACAGCCCTCGGCTGCCGCCATCACCAGGCCGTGGTAGCGCATCACAATTGCCAATTTCACCCCCCGAAAGACCCCCTTTAAAAGATAGGGATCCCGAATTTCCAACACCTGGCTGTGGCCGGGCAAGCGCTGTTGCAGCCGTTGCGCCAAGCGGTAGTCTGGCCCCAGGTCGGGGGATCCAGGCGGAGCCAGTTGGAAGGGCAGCAAAAGCAGATAAGCTCCGGTGGCAGCCTGGAGGCGTCTCAGGCCCTCAGCCAAAATCTCCAATCGCGCTGGAGTGAGCTGGGGATGCTGCCGCAAGACCACGGCAATGCGGGGCTGAGGCCATCTTTCCCACTCCGGCAGGGTTTTGGAGGGCAGGCCCCAAACCGGATCCGGGGCCACCTGATGGGGGATCCCCCAGGCTCGCAGCCATTGAGAAGCAACGGCGTCGCGCACGCTGATGGCTGTACAACCTGCTAGAGCGCGGCGGGCCAGCTCGCGGATCCAGCCCCGCTGCAACGGCCCGATCCCCTGGGCCCAGGCCAAGGTTTTCAGCCCCCGCCGCTGGGCCCAGAGCATCAGTCCCAGGTAGTAGAGGGGGCTGCGCCAACTGGTGCGATCCTGCAGCAGGCTGCCCCCACCCCAGATAAAAGCTTGAGACTGCCTCAGATAGCGCCGCAAAGCCCAGCCATCGAAGCGCGGGCAGGCCAGTACCCCATAGGTGGCAGCCGTTTCCGCGGGGCGAGGAGAGAGCACCACCGGCTGTACAGGGCCGGACAACTGCTGGAGTTGCCGCAGTAGGGCCAGCAACAACGCCTCGTCGCCGGCATTGCCGTAGCCGTGGTAGCCACAGATCAAAACCCGTGGCCCCTGCATCGAGCCGATTTGCTCAGGCAAGTTGCGCCGGGATCCCCAATCAGTAGCAGTCAAGGTTGGTCGAACTCGGCCCGTTGCATCGAGAACCTAATCCAGCCTACAGCTTCCTTCCGGGATCCAGAGCGCTGCCGGCGCAGACATCTCCCTTGCAGCGGAAGGTCTCAGACAGGTCTTCCTTGATGTTCTCCCCACGGCTATAGCTTGCTTCCGCGCAGCGCTCTGCCAGGGGGGTCTTTCTCAGCTTGTGGGATGGCTCCCACTTGCCGAGCTGCCCAGAGCATGCGGTTTGCATCGCAGGGGACGCCGTAACCCCAACTCCCAGACCTATGGCCCGCTTGCGGGAAGGGATGTGGAAACACCCCAGATACTTCCTCTTCTTGCCGCAGTTTCGTATCTCGGCTATTGCTCTAGCCACCTGGCAAGACGCTGCCCTGGATCTTCTGGCCCTGCCAACACTGCCAATGACAAGAGTCCTGGATATCGAGATAGCGCTTCCAGGCGCAAGATCTCAACGCGGTGGGACAGGGATCCCTTTTGCAGAAAAGTTTGCTAAGCAGTTCTAACTGAGTTTTTCGCACGTCGATAACAATCTTGCCGCCCTTCTGGGGCGAGATAGCGGCGAGGCAGCCGCCTGCCCTGCGAAACAGCATGTCGAGATCCGGGCTGGTAGGGAACTGGGGATCCCAGCAGCCAGCAGACAAAGCACTCGGAAACCCCCCACGCTCACCCGGATTTGGCCCACTCAGAGAGGGAAAGGATCCCCTGCCGGCCTAAGAAGCGCCGCCCTATAATGGGTCAGACTTGCGGTCGCTCCGCAACGCTGAAGTGACGGGGTTTTTGAGGTGACCTACGGTCGCAGACCATCGGCCCGCTGGGCTAGGAATTCGGCTTCGCAGCATCCTTACAGCCGCCCCTTTCCGGGGTATGACGAGTATGCCGACGCCGCCCGACCCGCTCGCCCCTCCTGGAGAGCTCAGGCCGCCGCCACGGTGGGCAACCTGTTGCTGGGATCCCTGCTCTTGGGATCTACAGCGACGGCTGCCGGCTTGATGGGGTTGGCCATCAGCTTCCGCAACCTGCCCGATGTGCATCAATTGCGGGACTACGTGCCGGTGGCCACCACCCACATTGTCGATATTCGCGGCGAGCCGATTGCCAGCTTGCACGGGGAAGCCAACCGGGAAGTGATCTCGCTGGAAGAGGTCTCGCCGGAGATGAAAAAAGCCCTGCTGGCCATTGAAGACAGCCACTTCTACACCCACCCCGGCATCAACCCGGTCAGTTTGGGCCGGGCGCTGCTGGGCAGTGTTGAAGGGGGGTTGGGCTCGGCAGGAGGCGGCTCCACCCTGACGATGCAACTGGTGAAGAACCTGTTTTTGAGGCCGGAGCGCACCCTCAGCCGCAAGGTGGCCGAGATTGTGCTGGCGGTGCGGCTGGAGCAAGTCTTTACCAAAGACGAGATCCTGGAGATGTACCTCAACCAGGTGTACTGGGGGCACAACCTCTACGGCATCCAGGCGGCGGCCCGCAGCTACTTCAACAAGGATGCGGCGGAACTGAACTTGGCGGAAGCAGCGATGTTGGCCGGGATCCTGCCGGCCCCGGAAATCCTCAGCCCCTTTCGCAACCTGGAAGGGGCCAAGCGACGGCAGCGGCTGGTGCTGGATCGCCTGGTGGAGCTGAACTGGGTTACCCCGGAAGAGGCCCAGGCGGCACGGGAGCAAGAATTGACCTTGGGCCGCATCACCTCCTTCCAGAGCAACGCCCCGGCGGTTACCGACGCCATTGAGGCAGAGCTGCGGCGCCGCTATGGCGAGCAGGCCATCCTCCAGGGGGGGCTGCGGGTTCAGGCCACTATCGACCTGCGGCTGCAGCGCATTGCCCAGCGCATTGTCAACGAAGACGGGCCTCGCATCGGAGCTGCTCGCCGGGCCGACCAGATGGCCCTGGCGGCGGTGGATCCCCGCACCGGCTATGTCAAGGCCCTTGTGGGCGGCATCAACGCCCAACGGGGCCAATTTAACCGCGCCACCCAAGCCTTTCGCCAAACGGGATCCACCTTTAAGCCCTATGTGTACTACGCGGCTCTGGCTACCGGCCGCTACGGGCCCAACAGCATCCTCTACGACACTCCCATCACCTATCCTGGCTCGCCTCCCTACAGCCCGAAAAACTACGACAACACCTTCTACGGCCCCCTCACCTTTGCCCGCGCCTTGGAGCTCTCCCGCAACGTGCCCACCGTCAAGCTGGCAGATGAAGTCGGGATCCGCAACGTCATTGCGGCAGCCCAGGCCACGGGCATCAGTGCCGAGATGTTTCCCAACTTGGCCACGGCCCTGGGCTCGGCCAGCGTCAGCCCCCTGGAAATGGCCGCCAGCTATGCGGTGTTTGCCAATGGCGGCTACCGGGTGGAGCCAACTCTCTTGGCTCAGGTGGTGGATCGCAACGGTCAGATTCTCTTCGAGGCCAAGCCCCAGCCGCAGCGGGTTTTGGATCCCTGGGCGGTGGCCACCCTCAACCAGATCCTCAAGGGGGTGGTGACCCAGGGCACGGGGACGGCGGCCCGTCTGGACGATGGGCGCCCGGTGGCCGGCAAAACCGGCACCACTTCCGATTTTCGCGACGCCTGGTTCATCGGCTATGTGCCGCAACTGTCCACCGCCATTTGGATCGGCAACGACAACAACTCCCCTATGTTGCCGGGCACGGCAGGAGGCGCCTTTGTCGCCCCCACCTGGAAGCGCTTCATGAGCGAGGCCCTGCAAGGGATCCCACCTCAGGACTTCCCCAGCCCGCATCAATTTCCCCCTCCCCGACCATGAGCTACAGCGAGGAGCGGCTGGCGCGCATCGAGCGCACTGTCGAGGCCAACGCTCAGGCCATCGCCCAACTGGCCCGGCAAAACCAAGAGCTGATGCAAACCATTGCCGGCACCGAGGAGCGCATTGCCAGAGCCGAGGAACGCATTGCCAGAGCCGAGGAACGCATTGCCAAAGCCGAGGAACGCATTGCTGGCGCCGAAGAACGTCTGGAGGCCGAGGTCAAACGCTGGGACGAGCGGTTTTTCCAGCTCAGCCGCGATACCCTCAACTTCACCCGCAATGTGGTTACCATTGCCGCCATCACGGCTGTTTTGATCCCCCTGCTCAGGGATGTCGCTCCCCTGCTGATCGAGCTGTTGCGGGAGGGATCCCGTTAGCCCTCTGTAGCTGGGACATCTCGCTTTTCCAACCGCTGGCCAACAAGTGGTTATCGGCAATTGCGCTGAGACAGCCGCGATTCCACCTCTCTGGGGTCGAGCAGGGTTCCAACCGGAATCGAGGTGTCCAAGGGATCCCAGCGCGTACTGATTCTGAGTTACACTAAAACTGCAAAGAAAGGTAACGCCTTTTTCTGGTTATCCTGACCCTTCGCCGCGTTCTTTCTTGCATTCCTTGCACAAGACACAGAGGACAGACGATTATGGCTTTTGAACTCCCGGCTCTGCCCTACCCTGCCGACGCCCTCAAGCCCTATATGTCGGCGGAAACCTTCTCCTACCACCACGGCAAGCACCACGCCGCCTACGTGGCCAACCTAAACAAGCTGATCGAAGGCACCGAGCTGGCCAATAAGTCGCTAGAAGAAATTATCAAGACCACGTTTGGGGATCCCGACAAAGTGGGCATCTTCAACAATGCCGCCCAGGTCTGGAACCACACCTTTTTCTGGGAATCCATGAAGCCAGGTGGGGGCGGCGCGCCGACGGGGCCCATCGCCGACAAGATCAACGCCGATTTTGGCGGCTACGACAAGTTTGTCGAGGCCTTCAAAACGGCGGCGGCCACCCAGTTTGGCAGCGGCTGGGCCTGGCTGGTGCTGGACAACGGCACCCTCAAGGTTACCAAAACCCCCAACGCCGAAAACCCGCTGGTGCACGGCCAAGTGCCCCTGCTCACTTTGGATGTCTGGGAGCACGCCTACTACCTGGACTACCAAAACCGGCGGCCCGACTTCATCAGCGCCTACCTGGAGCACCTGGTGAACTGGGATGCCGCCAATGCCCGGCTGGCTGCTGCCTGACTGACTCTCTTCTGGGATCCTCTGACGGGGGATCCCATCGAGGACTAGCCTTGCCCAGCTCTTTGCTAGGGGATCCTCAGGGATCCCTTTTTTTTCGGCCTAGTCCTTCCCCAAGCGTTCCCGCTCTTCGCGCAGG
>Ga0308395_1000137_pt1 | contig 68162 bp, 67 predicted proteins | sample Hotspr20SampleP4_FD_202097 | JGI IMG/M metagenome (GOLD analysis project Ga0308395, IMG submission 202097) | Hot spring phototrophic mat microbial communities from Mushroom Spring, Yellowstone National Park, Wyoming, United States - 20050930_P4 ... | reverse complement strand
GTTGAAGGATGCCCACAATAAAAACTACGAGAAACCCCACCAGCGGTACCAGAATCAGGGTGAGGATGAAGGAACGGCTGCGTACGATGGTTTCGATTTCATGGGATAGGACAAGCCAGATTTTTTTCATTGATATACCTCACCAGATCAGCGGGGACGGAGAATTTCTGCCAGGGTCAATTTTTTACCATAGCGGAGCATTCCCAGGCGGAACGCCCGGCTTGCCAGCCAGATGGATGCAGCAGCAGCAGCGAATAATAAGCCAACCGAAAGCCCGATTTGCCAGACCGGTAAATTGGTCAACATCGAGCGCAATGGTAGGGTCATGGGGGCTGTGAAAGGAAAGAAACTGAAGCCGATGGCAAGAGGGCCGTTGGGATTTTCCATGATGGCGGCAATGAACCAGAAGGGAATGGCAATCGGGAGACTGAAGAGACCGGCAATCTGTTGAGCTTCACGCGCTTCGGTGGCGGTTGCACCGACCATCGTCATCAGTGCTGCAATCATGATGAAAGCCGGCAAAAAGGTGAGTGTCATCAAACCAAAAAAGGAGAAACCAATCCCCGTTTCGCTCAGGTCGGGGAAGGCGCGAAAGGCAACTAAGGCTGCAACGCCGGCCATGACCAGCCAGAATAGCAGTTGTGTCAATCCCACGCTCAAATTGCCGAAAATTTTGCCGGCCATGAATTGATCTGTGGAGAGAGAGGTCACCACGATTTCCATGGTGCGGTTTTCCTTTTCTTCCACCACCGCCTGAAGCAAATAACCACCGCTGGTGTTGACCGCCAGCAGAAAGATCACGCCGGAGAAGATGGCAATTAGAAAACCGAAAGGGTTGCGGCTGTTGAATTTTTGGTCGCTATCAAAGGTTCGCAGGGTCAGCTCGGGTCCTTCCAGAATGCGGGTGCGGATGGTTGGGTTTTCGCTTTTCAACAGGTTTGCCAGCAGAAATTCTGAAAAATCGCGGTGAACCTCCGAATCAACCGCCTCTTTTGCGATCATCCTGACATTGCCGGTGGCAAGATAATCCGCCTGGATGATGTAGTATGCCTGTATCTTTCCATCTTCTAAAGCCTTGCCCGCTTCTGTTTCATCATTGAAGGTCAGAATTTTGACCCTCTCCGCAAAGAAACCACTGCCTTTGGATGGAAGCGGTTGGGCGTCCTTGAACAGACCGGACTGGTCAACATAACCAACCGGGCGGGTATCTTCACTCAAGACAGCCGCCAGGATACTGACTCCCATGATGACCGCCATAAAAAGCGGGATGGAAAGCAGCCCAAAAATAAACCGCTTACGCTTGACGTGGCGCAGGTATTCGTGTTTGAAAACAACCCAGAACTTGTTCATGAGAATTCTCCGCGGGCAGTGACCACTTGAATGAAAATCTCATCCAGTGTGGGCAGGGCGATTTCAAAGCGTTCCAGCGCAATGCCTTGATCTACCAGATTTTTCAGGATTGTCTGAGGGGTAATTTGATCCGCCAGATGCAGAATGTAGGCGGAGTTTTCGCGCTCAATGCGATTTACACCGGGAATTTGAGCAGGTAAATCGTTCAATGGATGCACAATGACTTCCTGGCCTGAATACTGGCGGCGGATATCGTTCAATTTTCCATAAAGCATCACTTTTCCACGGTTGATTAACACCAGCCGGTCGCATAATTCTTCCACCTGATGCATCTGATGGCTGCACATGACAATGGTCTTGCCCTTGTCGCGTTCTTCACGCAATAAATCTTTAACCATTTGGGTGTTGACCGGGTCGAGTGCGCTGAAGGGTTCATCAATGATGATCAATTGCGGGTCATGAACGAGGGTGATAATGAGTTGCGCTTTCTGCTGCATGCCTTTGCTTAATTCTTTGACCTTCTTTTTCCGGTGATCGTACAGGTCAAAGCGTTTCATCATCTGTTCAACGCGGGCTGCAGCCTCCGCCGGTTTTAAACCTTTCAGGCGGGCCAAATAATTCAGGCAGGTTTCCAGGGTAATATCCTGATATAAACCTCGCTCTTCCGGCAGGTAACCGATGCGATTTTTCTTCTCTTCGCTCATTTTGCCGCCAAGGACTACAACTTCTCCGCTGTCGGGTTTGAAAATATCCAAAATGATGCGAATGGTGGTCGTCTTGCCTGCGCCATTCGGGCCAAGCAAGCCGAAGATTTCGCCCGGCTCAACTTCAAAAGAAACCTGATCAACCGCCTGTTGGCTGCCAAAGCGTTTGCTGATTTGATTGACTTGGATAGAGGTCATAAAAATTCCACCTTTGTGAGTCGACTGGACACAATATTGGATATGATATTTACGCAAGTTTGCTGCGTTTCGTTTCACTGAGATAGCAGTAAGCGTAGAAAATTATAACAAGTAAAAAAGGCAAAACGCCGGACTCAAGCGTTTTGCCTTTTTGTTAAGATTTCTTCAACCCAATTTATTCTTTTTCGTAAGGGATACCATCGGCAGCCGGCACATGACCTTTACCGATCACACCAGCCAGCACTATCATTGTGGCGATGTAGGGCAGCATTAGCAGGAACTGAGACGGAATGGCAATTCCCAGAATTGCCATGCGCGAAGCCAGTGAGTCGGCAAAGCCGAACAGTAAACCGGCTGCAAAACCACCTGTGGGGATCCAGTTGCCAAAGATCATGGCTGCCAGTCCAATGAAGCCGCGACCGGCGGTCATCACTTCGTCAAAGCGGCCGGCGGAACCTAAAGTAAAGTAGGCACCCGCAAAGCCGGCCATCATGCCGCCCAATATGACCGAGGTATAGCGGGTTTTGAAAACATCAATGCCCAATGTATCGGCAGCTTTGGGGTGCTCACCCACGGCGCGCACCCGCAGCCCCCAGCGCGTCTGGAAAAGGCCAATTTGCAGGATGACGATGAAAATGAACATAGCAAAGACGAACAGGTTGTTGACGAAGAAAATCTCGCCGATCACCGGAATATCCGCCAGCAGTGGAATGGCGATGGCCCCAAAAGTTGGTGGATTGTTCAAAGCTGGATAAACCTGCATAAATTTTGCCGAGATGTACGAGGTCAAACCGGTGGCAAAAATATTGATGACCGTGCCGGAGATAATCTGGTTGGTTTTGTACTTGATCGAAAAGATGCCGTGGACATAAGCCAGCACTGCACCGGTCAACACGGCGCAAAACAATCCGAGCCATGCATTTTGAGTTATGCTGCCCACCAGCGCTGAAACCATTGCCCCGCTCAGCATCATGCCCTCAATGGCGATGTTGACCACCCCCGACCGTTCGCAGAGAATGCCGGAAAGAGCACCTAAGGTAATCGGGACGGCTTTGCTCAAGGTGGTATTGAACAAACCTACCAGATTGAGCGATTTGCCGGCGGTTGCCCAGACGAGGAAGCCAAAGACAAATATTCCCACGACTACCGCCAAAACCGCGTTGGTGTATTTTTTGAAGCCACGCGATAGTTGAATGCCGCCCAGAATGGCGCACACAACGGCTAAGACATACAACGTGTTCAGAGCTGGCAGGTTCCATGGATCGAGTTGAGTTTTTGCCTGAAAGGTACTCAGGCCAAAACTGGCGATGGCGCTGCCATCTACTGAGCGGGCAAAAAAGAACCAGATGGAAAGCGCCAACACAAGGAAAAACACACCCATCACCCGCTGGCGGACGGGAGATTCGCGGACAAAGGTTTTATGGAACATCTGGCTGTTGGTTGTTGTTGCCATATTCGATTAACCTCCCCACCCACGAATGGTTACACCCGCTTCCTCGACGGTTGGCTTACGCAGGCGGTATATGGTGCGGATGATTGCCGGGGCGGCAATAAAGGCCAGGATAACGGCTTGCAAAATGGAAATAATGTCATTGGGAATACCGGCAGTCAATTGCATTCTTGTGGCACCGCTTCTCAGGGTGCCAAATAGCAGGGAAGCAAGTACCACTCCAAGCGGGTGGTTATTCCCCAACAGTGCCAGGGCGATACTGTCAAAACCATAACCGGAAGAGAATGCCATTGCCAGATTGCGATTGACGCCCAGTACCTCGTTAGCGCCGGCTAAACCGGCCAATGCGCCCGAAAGGCTCATTGCCAGAACAATGTTTTTGGTGACGTTCATGCCGGCGTACTTGGCAGCATTGGGGTTGGTTCCTACTGTACGCAATTCAAACCCCCAGGTGGTTTTGAACAGGTACCAATAGACGAGGTAAGCAATTCCCAAAGCGATGAAGAAGCCAAGGTGGAATCGAATCGGGTCTGGGAAAAAGCGTGGCAGCCAGGCGCTGGGTAAAATCTCCGGGCTGACCGGGTTGAAGGAGCCGGGGCGTTTCATTGGGCCGGTCAGCAAAAAATCGCTTAGCCGGAAGGCGATGTAATTCATCATGATGGTGTTGATTACCTCATGTCCGCCGGTTTTGGCTTTTAACCAGCCGGGTATGAAGCCCCAGAAGGCGCCGCCGGCTGCCCCGGCTAACAGCGCCAGCGGAACATGAATGATTGCCGGCAGGCCGGTGACCGAGTAACCCACAAAAGTTGCCGTTATCGCGCCGATGAAAATTTGACCCTCGGCGCCGATATTGAACACACCAGCACGAAAACCCAGCGCAACAGCCAACCCCGCAAATATGTAGGGTGTGGAGGTAACCAGGCTTTCCAGGAAGGGGTTGAAAGCACGGCGGATTTGCAGTTCATCACCGGATTGAAGGGCGGCAATCATGCGCGCCGGATCGCCAAATGCGCCGGTAAATAGGCCCGAGTAAGCTTTAGAAACGGCATCCCATGCGGCTGCCAGTCCTGCGCCAAACGATTGCCCAAAAGCGGCGTAAACCTGTTCGGTGGTGAGAATGATAAAAATCCCGCCAATGATCAGGCCGGTGATTACCGCAAGGAGGGGAATCAAAATGGTTTGACTGATTCCACCTCTTTTCTTGTCGTCTTTTTTGGGTGGTTTAAATTGATTATTTAATTCTTCGAGAAAAATCTGTCCAACACCGGGTTTTTTGGGTTCTTCGGAATTGCTGGTCAATTCGCACCCCCGATCTTTTCAGATTGTGCGGCTTTTTTCTGAATTTGCTGACGGGCGTCTTCCAGTGGCACACCAGCCATGAGAAGGCCGATCAGTTCTTTGCTGGCTTCCTCGGCAGAGACCGTGGCTGTGATTTTGCCGCGGTACATCACGGCGATGCGGTCCGACAATTGCATAATCTCATCCAGTTCGGTAGAAACCAGTAATACGGCTACCCCTTCATCTCGCCGTTTGAGGATTTGGGAATGAATGTATTCAATGGAACCAACATCCAAACCGCGGGTAGGTTGGGCAGCCACCAGTAAGTGGATGGGACGGGAAAGCTCGCGGGCGACAATCACTTTTTGCTGGTTCCCTCCCGAAAGTGAACCGGCCGGTGTGAAGATAGAAGGCGTGCGGATGTCGAATTCCTCCACAAGCCGGGTGGCATTCTGCATCACATAGTCCCATTGAATGATTGCGCCTTTAGCAAATGGAGGCAGGTAGTAGGTGCACAGCATCAGGTTTTCCATTACCGGGAAGGGCAATACCAAACCGTCTCGCTGCCGGTCTTCAGGTACGTGAGCGGTGCCGGCTTCGGTGAATTTGCGCGGGATGGCGTGGGTGACATCTTTGCCCATCAGGAAGACTTTGCCATCTTCTACATCTCGCATTCCGGTAACGGCTTCCACCAGCTCGGTTTGACCGTTGCCCTGAACACCGGCAATGCCCAAAATTTCACCTTCGCGCACTTCAAAAGAAACATCATCCACCGCAACCTGATGAGTTTCATCCGTGACAATCAGGTTTTCGACTTTGAGGATGGTTTCTTTGGGTCTGGGGGGTTCTTTTTCCAGTTCCAGTTTGACTTCTCGCCCAACCATCATGGTTGCCAGTTTGCTTTGGTCCGCTTCAGAAGGAAGGACGGAGCCGATCACCCTGCCGCGGCGGATGACGGTGATAATGTCGGCAACCTGCAGTACTTCACGCAGTTTATGAGTAATGAAGATAATGGACTTGCCCTGAGCCGTCAGGGAGTGCATGATTTCAAACAATTCATCGGCTTCCTGCGGGGTCAGTACGGCGGTTGGTTCGTCGAAGATGAGGATGTTGGCGTTTCGATACAGCAACTTGATAATTTCCACCCGCTGCTGAACGCCGACCGGCAAGTCCTTGATGTAACTATCCGGGTTGACTTCCAGGCCATATTGAGATGAGATTTCGCGAATGCGTTTGGCGGCTGCTTCGCGGTCCAGAAACCCGCCGGTTTTAAGACTTTCTTCCCCCAGCATCACGTTTTCGGTAACGGTGAAGACGGGGATGAGCATAAAGTGCTGGTGTACCATGCCAATGCCGCGGGCAATGGCATCCGAAGGGGAATGCACGTGAAACGGCTCGCCGTTGACAAAAATTTCTCCTTCATCCGGCTTGTAAAGGCCGTAGAGGATGTTCATTAAGGTTGTTTTTCCGGCACCGTTTTCCCCTAAAAGTGCGTGGATAGTCCCCTGTTCAAGCGTTAAGTCAATATGATCGTTGGCCAGTACACCGGGGAAGCGTTTGGTAATCCCACGAAGTTCCAGTACAGGTGTCATATTTTTCTCCGGGGGTGCAAAAAAGTCCCAGACAGGGAAAGATTTTGGATAAGGTATTTTACCATAAGGAGAGGGGACAGATTTCCCGAAAGGGTATGATTTTCAGCGAATTTTGTTGACGGACTTGCAAGGGCGTGATAAAATTTTGGGCGCGGGCGTGTAGCTCAATGGTAGAGCAGTGGCCTTTTAAGCCATTGGTTCAGGGTTCGAGCCCCTGCACGCTCACTGATTTGGTTCAGGGTCCCCGGAAGGGGATGCTATTCGAGCCCCTGCACGCTCACTGATTTGGTTCAGGGTCCCCGGAAGGGGATGGTATTCGAGCCCCTGCACGCTCACTTTTTTATTTGGTTCAGGGTCCCCGGAAGGGGATGCTATTCGAGCCCCTGTCATAAAACCAACCAGGATGGCAACCTGCTGGAATTTACTTCTTCTTCCGCGAGAAGAAAACCGCCAGTGCCGTTCCGGTAAGACCAAGCCCGACAAAAAGGAACAACAGGGTCGGAGAATTTTCAGAAGTTTCGCTTTCTACCGGGGTCGGGGTAGCCAATACCAGAGTAGCCGTCGGGCTGAGCGTTGGCGTGGGGGGAATGGGAGTGACCGTTGGGGGGATGGTTGGGCTGGGTGTCAAAGTTGGAGGCATCGGCGGGGTGACCTGCAAAAGAATCTGGTCACCCGGATGGATAATCGAAGAGCCGTTTAGACCATTCCAGGCCATCAAGTCGTTCAGGCTGACCTCGTACAGTTTGGCAATCCAAACCAGCGTTTCTCCGCTTTGAACCGTGTGGTAGTATTTGCCATCACTGGCGGGGGTGAGTTTTTCGATTGGCGTGAGCGGACGGGGCGTGGGGCTGGGGGTGATATTACCGGGATAAATGATCAATTTTTGCCCAATTTGGAGAGGCCAGTCGGCCTGGATGCCGTTGTATTTCAGTATCGTATCAACGCTTACCCCGTAGGCACTTGCTATGGTGATAAGGGTATTGTAAGGCTCAACGATATGAATGATCTTCCCGTCCGCGTCGGGGGTGGCAACCTTGACCATCCCTACCGGTGTGGGTGTGGCGTACCCTTCTGTATTGCTGGAGGGGATAAACAACTTCTGTCCCACTTGAAGGGGTTTGGTGCGTGAAAGATTATTCCAAACTTCTAAATCGCGGATGGTCACCTTATAAGCAACGGCGATTGCCCAAAGCGACTGCCCGGTTTGAACAACATGGAAGACCTTGCCTTCCTCATCGGGGGTGGCAACCTTGACTGGCACGATGATTTGAGGAACGATGGGGTTGGGGTTGCTGCCGGGTTGCGGGGTAAAGTTGGCCGGCGGGCGGTATTCTCCACAACTCTTGCCCGAAACATAGGCAGCCTGGAGGACGTAATAGGTCATCCCGTTGGCGGATTTGGCAACACCTGCTCCCACATGACAGTAAGCCGGGTTCACCGCCGGAAGCATGTGATCCGGGTCTGCCCATGCCAGCATGATCTGGTCAATGGTGAAACTTGTTCCAACCGCAAAATTCTCGGTCGCCCATACCTTGGCGCCCCCGCCGTAACCGGCTGCCTGCAACCGTCCGGAAACATTGCCGATGTGCCAGGACATTTGATTGGCTGCCATGATTTCGGCAGTAGATTGAGCAACGGCGTTGATAATGGGGTCTTCAATCAAGGCAGGCAGGCCGTTTGAAACGCGCAGCGTGTTCATGGCCAGGATGAGATCGTAAGCGGTTACTTCGCCGTTATAAAGATTTCCTGACAAGGCAGCTGCTTTGACGGGAGTAACGGGCTGCATGCCTGCCAGAAAAATCAGCAAGAGGAGAAACACCTTAAGTTTTTGGGATAGCATGGGGTAATTATAAGGGGAAAATCCGTGATTGGAGGTGGTGATCGTGTATGTTGTCTGGTTCTTCACCTAAAGGATCGGTCTTAATTTTCCTGACGCTGGGCTGATTGATTGGGTTGGAGGAAGGAATTCCATATTTATTTTGCGCCGTTTTCGGAGAAAATCCGGGCTCGCTTTTAGATTGACTTACTGCAGAGCACGCTGTTGTGTTTCCGGGTGTTTTTCGAGTAAAATTAGAGTAACAGCAAAATCATGAAAACGAAAACTTTTTGGCTATTACTACTTTATCCCATCGTTGGTTATGGGCTGGATCAGGTAGTCAGAGTTTTGCGCCTCTCGATGGCAAGGGATTTTACCATCTTTCCCAATCTCGTGATTTTGGCGTTCACCAGTCTGGTTTTCATGGGGATAAGCCTCGTTGTTTGTGTTCATCTCACCCGAAAAAAAGCAGAGTCGGGGTTTTTGCTTTTCTTTTTCATTTTGGGGTTACTTGCATGGTTTTACCCGCTTTTGCCGCCGCAATTCAGCTTTGGCCTGGTTTCTTACGGGTTCAATTCCTACGTTAGCCTGAGCGGAGCATTGATGCTCCTGTTGTCCGGCTGGAAATTTTTTTTGAGATTTTCTGGTCGGGAAAACAAGAATTGAAATGTTCCGAACTTGGAGTGAACTCCAGGTTTTTTATGCTGTGGGCGGAAGTGCAAGCGGTGGATCCTTTGCGCCCATCCCGCAAGGTTATGAAGACTTTGCGCAAGAATTCAAAAATCTCTTTATCACCGCTTGGATAGGCGCTTTCCCATTAATCTTTTTTTCATACTACAAATCACCCCTTTGTTCTATATACAGGGGGTTTATTTTAAAATAGGGCGTATTATAATAAGGATTGTGACAAGGTTCACTACACCAAAGGAGGATTATATGAAAAAAGTTGTTCCAATGATTGTGTTGGTATTTGTGCTCAGCGCGCTCATTCTGGCAGCCTGCGGTGGAGGCGGACAAACCACCTCGGAGAAACCCGCTGTTCCGGCTGAATATGCCGGCAAGACCAACCCGCTTGGCAGCGACGCTGCTGCAGCCGGAAAAACCATATACGAAGAACGCTGTGCATCCTGCCATGGGCCGAGCGGCGCCGGAGATGGCCCGGCAGCAGCTGGTTTGGACCCCAAACCTGCCCATCTCAATGAGGTAGTCGGTACGGCCGGCGATGATTACCTCTTCTGGCGGATTGCCGAGGGTGGTTCCATGGCGCCCTTCAATTCTTCCATGCCTGCCCAAAAGGGCATCCTCACCGATGAGCAAATCTGGCAGGTGGTTACCTACATCAAGACCTTCAAGTAAAATTGTTTGTCTGAGCGCAAGAGATGGGCAATTTTTGCTTTTGCCCATCTCTTTTTTGTTTACGAAATTTCATGAAGAAAACAATATATTCCGATAAAGTTATACGAAATATGGCAGGCTGGTATTTTCAGGGTAAAATTTGTTTTGATGAATAAGCGTCTCAAATCGGTGGATCTGGTTGTTGTAATCATTCTGATTGCTGGTTTCATCTTTGTGCTGGGGTTGGAATTGATCCTGAAGAACCAGCCGTCTGATTGGGCGTTTTGGATACCGGCAGCGCTGCTTGCGGGGGCTATTTCGTTGCTGTTAGCGGATTGGTGGAGGCGGCGGAAACAGCAGAAGATTCTGGAGTTTTCTCTGCAAGATACCCGACAGGCTGGCAACGCTTTGCAACGCCGCTTGCACGGAATGCTGCGATTGAATCAAATTTGGTTAGAGGCGCAAACCGAAAAGGAACTGATCGAACGCTCACTCTCCATCATCAGCGAGATGACCGGCGCAGTAGGTGTTTCCTTTATGCCGTTTGATGAATGGGGCCAACCGCTGAACGCTTTGACTCATGGGGCTTACCCTGCGCCGGTGCTGAAAGCCTGGGCAGAACATTTGAGCGAGCCGCGTGTTCGCAATCGCTGCCGCGTCTGCCAGAAATTGGAAACAACCGTCGGCGAATCGTGTCCCCTGTTGGAAGCGCCTTTTGATCAATCGGTGCGAATTTACTGCCTGCCCCTGCAGCGCGAAGCGCAAACACTGGCGATGTTAAACATTTACCTGCCGCCCACTCAGCAGTTGGATGGTGAGATGCACGAATTTCTCACCACCTTGCTGCGCGAAATGCTCTCGGCCCTGGAAGTCATTCGTCTGAAAACCCAGGAACAGGCCGCTTTACGTCAATTGCATTCTCCGCAGGAAGTGCAATCCCCCACCGAAAACTACGCTCAAAACTTGCTGGATCGTCTTTGCGCTGTTTTCGGTTTCAGCGCGGCGCGTCTGGAAATCAAGCCCTCTCTGCCTCACTTCCGTGGAATCCAACTGATCGTAGGCAGAGATGCGTGGATAAAATCTCAGGCGGCAGACGAAATAATGAGGGAACTGCTGAACAACCTGCATCCAAGCCAGTGTGAACTCCAGGATATTTCGACTTCAAAGGAAATGAATGTTCTGGCCTTACCTTGCTGTTTGCCGGGGAATGTGCCGATTGGGGCGATCCTTTGTGTAAACCATTCAGGTCAGCCTTTGCCGGAGGAGAGCCGCAAATTACTTCCCATCATCGCCAGTCAACTGGCCATGCTGGTGGAAAGTGAACGGCTTCAGCAGGAGCGGGAATACCGGATTGTGTTACAGGAGCGCATCCGGCTTGCGCGAGAAATTCATGATAGTCTGGCTCAAACGCTGGCTTATCTCAAATTGACGGTTGCTCAAATGCAAACTCAACTGGCGCATGGCGAATTACAGCGCCTTGAACAGATGATTCACCAGTCTCATCAGGCTCTGGCGGATGCCTATCTGGAAACCCGCCAGGTAATTGACAGTTTGAGATTAAGTCCGGGCGAAGATATGAACCTCTGGCTGGAACCGCTTTGCCGCGAATTTGAGAAGAATAGCGGTATGCGCGTCGAACGTATTATCTCGGCTGAATTGCCGAAAATTGAGCCCGAAATTCAGGCCCAATTGTTAAGAATTGTTCAGGAAGCTCTCAGTAATGTGCGCAAGCATTCGCAGGCAAGCCAGGTTCGCGTTGAAGTGCGCAACTGGAAAGGTATGCTGATTCTGGAAATCAGCGATAACGGGGTGGGATTCAGCGCCGAGGATGTGCCGGAATTTTCGCGGCATGGTTTGCGCGGCATGCGCGAGCGCGCGGAATTGATCGGGGCGGATTTTCAGGTGATCAGCAAACCTCAGGCAGGGACGACCATCCGGGTTCATTTACCTTTAAAGCAAGAGGAAGCTCCAGTATGACTGCTTTTCCCATTCGACTGGTTGTCGTGGATGATCATGCTCTTTTCCGCCGCGGTCTGATTGGGCTGATCAATGACCTGCCTGGTCTACAGGTGGTCGGTGAAGCCGGCAACGGGCGCGAGGCTTTACAAGTCATTCAGCAGGAGAAACCCGATGTTGTCCTGCTGGATGTGAACATGCCGGATATGGACGGCATTCAGACGGTGGATCAAATCCGGCGGATGAATCTTGCGGTGCGCGTCTTGATGCTAACCATTTCTGAGGAAGAAGAAGATTTACTTTCTGCCATCCGTCTGGGAGCGGATGGCTACTTGCTGAAAAATATCGAGCCGGAAGACTTGCGGAAAGCCATTTTGCGGGTTGCACAAGGGGATGGCGCACTATCTCCGGAGGTGACGGGCATTGTGCTGCGCGCACTGGCGCAGCAGGGGGAAATCAAATCTCAACCGTTACTCAGTGACCGTGAACTGGAAGTGCTGGATTGTCTGGCTGCCGGGCAAACGACCAGCCAGATTGCGGCTCATTTATTTATCTCGGAAAATACCGTCAAAACACACGTCCGCCACATCCTTGAAAAGCTGGAAGCCTCCAACCGTACCGAAGCCGTCAGTAAAGGCCTGCAATTGGGGTTAATCCACAAAAGAGAATGATGAGCGGGTGAGCTGAAAATCACCCCATCAGAAAATTGAATTTAACCTGTAAAAAATTGTCCGAGGATAGAAAATCGGACAATTTTTGTGTAAATTATACATGGGTATTTTCGGGAGTTAAATTTCAGGGAATTTATATGAGTCCGAAAACAAGTGCGCCTTATCAGCGGGTATTGATTGCCTCAGCCAATCCTTTGTTTGGACAGGGATTGGAAAAAATGATTCAGCGCCAGTGGAAAAACCCACAGCTGGAAATCCGCCGGGTGGCCTCCAATGAAGCCGTGCTGAGTGAAATGCAAAGCTGGGCACCGGATTTAATCATTCTGGATTATGACGACAAGGCAATTTCCCGCGCCGAATTTTTACAGGAATTCGTTACCGGCGAGCAGCCAATGCAGGTCATGCTGGTGTCGTTGAAGTCCAGCGGGGCGGTAGTGGTATATGACCGACGCACGATGACACCTGCACAGGCAGAAGATTGGTTGAATTTACCCAAATTTTCGCAAACCACAAGCGAGCATTTCCCCCTTCAGAGGAGATCATCTATGAAGCATTTTTTCATTGTGGGTGTTTTGATTGCAGCTTTCACAGGCTTGATTTATTTCTTGTTGAGCAATATCCCCTTGCTGCCGATTGCCGCCAGTGTCCAGGCTCAGCCAATTGATCGGCTGTTCAACCTGCATTTCTTCATGATCTCGTTGTTGTTTTCCCTGATCGTTGTCTTTCTTGGTTACAGTCTGGTGGTGTTCCGTCAAAAAGCGGGAGATGATGAAGAAGACGGCGTCTATATCAAAGGTAACAATCCACTGGAAATTATCTGGACGATCATCCCTCTGGGGATTGTGATTTATTTTGCCTATCTGGGTTCCGTTTCACTGGCGGAAACCCGCCGGGCTGATCCGCAGGCGTTGGAGATCAAAGTGGTGGCCGGGCAGTGGTTCTGGCGGTTTGAATATCCGGATTACGGGATTGTGTCCAATGCTATGGTAATGCCGGTCAACAAGCAGGCCTTGCTGAAACTGACATCGCTGGATGTCATCCATTCGTTCTGGGTACCGGAATTTCGGGTCAAGCAGGATACCCTGCCGGGTGAAAATCTGGTGCGCGAGTTACGGGTAACCCCCACCGAATTGGGAGAATTTAAAGTGCGCTGTGCTGAAATGTGCGGTACCTCCCACGCCTACATGGAGTCGCCGGTCAAAGTGGTTACCCAGGCCGAATTTGATCAATGGGTGCAGGATCAACTGGCGGCACTTGGCACGGACCCGGTTGCACGCGGAGAAGTGTGGGCGCGTAACAACGGTTGTCTTTCCTGCCACTCGGTAGATGGATCGCCCAATGTTGGTCCAACCTGGAAAGGTTTGTATGGGTTGACCCATGAACTGACGGACGGCTCGGTGGTCACGGTGGATGATGCGTATTTGTTGACGGCGATCATCAATCCCAATGCTCAAGTGCCCAAGGGTTTTGTACCGGGGGTCATGCCGCAGATTTATAAGGACACCATTCCAGAACAACAAATTCTGGAAATCATCGAATACATCAAGTCGCTCAAATAATCATTGAGGAGAGGCAGACTTATGAAAGGTATTTTTTCTTACGGAATGGTTCGTGGACTGGTTGGCCAAATCATCGGCTGGGCAGCCGGGATTGGGGTGGTGACCGGCATTCGTGCGTTGATGGGCCTGGCCTACAAAGCCGAACCGGCCTGGGTTTTGGGGGCTGCGTTTGGGGTTATCGGTTTCTTGATTGGGATTGGGGCATTCCGCGACTGGTTTGCCTGGGCGAAGGGGGAAGAAACTCCTGAGCCGGAGGAGATTCAGGAAGAGCCGGGTATAAAACGCTACTTTGGGTTCAGTCTGGATCATAAAGTCATCGGCGTTCAGTATGCCTTTCTTTCCCTTTTTCTGCTGGTGGTGGGCGGTTCGTTCGCGTTGATCTTTCGCGTTGAGCTGGTACAGACCGGCATGCAGTGGGTTACGCTGAACTTCTTTAACACGCTGATCGGAATGCACGGCATGACCCTGATCGTTTCCATCTTGATGGGCATCTCCGCCATGTCCAATTACGCCGTGCCTTTGTTGATTGGCGCAAAGGACATGGCTTTCCCGCGTCTGAATGCTTTTTCCTTCTGGCTGGCGGTACCGGCATCCATCGTGCTGGTTTCCGCCATTTTTACCGGCGGGTTCGATACTGGCTGGACGGGGTATCCGCCTTTGAGCATTCGTGCGCCAATGGGCATGCAAATGTTCTTCGTGGCGGTTTTCTTTGCCGGCTGGTCCTCAATTTTAGGGGCATTGAACCTGATCGTAACCATTTTGCGGATGCGCGCGCCGGGAATGAAGATGTTCCGCATGCCAATATTTGCCTGGGCAACGCTGGCGACTTCCATCATCGCATTGACGGCAACTCAGTTGATTGGCACTTCCTTCCAGATGGTCAGTTTTGAGCGTTTGTTTGGGATGGGCTTTTTTGATGGTACCAAAGGTGGCAACCCCATTCTCTTCCAGCATCTCTTCTGGTTCTATTCTCATCCGGCGGTTTACATTTTTGTTTTGCCCGGTTTGGGAATTATCAGCGAGCTGCTGCCGGTTTTTGTCCGCAAGCCCTTATTTGGTTATAAGTGGGTGGCAATGTCCTCTCTGGGTATTGCCCTGGTGGGCTTTCTGGTATGGGCGCATCACATGTTCACTTCCGGCATGGAAGAATACCTGCGCGTGCCGTTCATGTACTCCACTTTGCTGGTGGCCGTCCCAACCGGGATTAAGTTCTTTTCCTGGGTGGCAACAATTTGGATGGGGCGCATTCGTTTTGCAACCCCGATGCTCTTTTTGATCGGCGCCATCGTCGTATTCCTGATTGGCGGCATCACCGGCCCGCCTTTAGGTACCATTTCGACCAATCTGCACATGCACGATACTTATTTTGTAGTCGGTCACTTCCACGCGACCATGTTCGGCGGTTTCATCTTCCCGCTGTTTGCGGCAGTTTATTACTGGTATCCCAAGGTTACCGGTAGGAAGATGAATGAGACGCTTGGCAAAATCCATTTTTATCTCCTGACGCCCGGTTTCCTGATCATGTCCTTTGGACAGATGATGATTGGTTTATTGGGCATGCGCCGCCGCATCGCCGATTATGACCCCGCCCAGGGTTTTGAAACGGCTCATCTCATCATCACAATTGCGGGGTTTATGGTGGCACTGTCGGTGCTGATTTTCCTGATTAACCTGTTTGTCAGCGCCAAACGGGGCGAAGTGGTGACGGAGAATGTGTGGCAGTCGCGTTCGCCGGAATGGACTATCCTGCCTACCCCCGCGCCGATGCACAACTACCCCCAGCCGTTTCGAGTGGTGGGTGATCCGTACGACTACGGGCTGAAAGGCGCCCGCTATGTTGAAGTCTTGCCCCAGCAGGCGGGTGATTGAGGAGAAAAAAATGCAAAAAGCAAAAATGGACGAACTCAAACGAGGTGTGCTGGTCTTTTTAGGGCTGGCAATCCTTACGGTGGTGGAGTACTACCTTGGCACCCATGAAGCCGCAGCGATATTTCTATGGGTTGTGGCTCTACTCAAAGCCGGTCTGGTGCTGGTTTACTTCATGCACATCGGACGGGTCTTTCGCTCGGAAGGAGAACACTGATGACTACTCACGAAGCCACCCTGACTTCCTATAAACAAAAACTGGCGAACAACCGTCTGGGTCTGTGGTTGTTCATTCTCTCCGATTCTTTTGTGTTTGCGGCTTTGCTGGTCACCCGCTTTTACCTGCTGGGTGATAAACGTCCGCATCTGGAACAGGAATTGGGTCTGATCGTTACTTCGGTACTGTTGATCAGCTCGTTTTTTGCCAACCGGGCCGAAGTGCAAATTTCCAAAGGCAACCGCAAAGGCTTCTTAACCAGCATTCTGATCACCATGCTTTTGGGAATTGGCTTTCTGGTCGGTGTGGTAGGGTTCGAGTGGCGGCTGGCGCCGTTCGGGCCGGCGGATGGCCCGGAAGGAGCGGTTTTTTTCATGATGACCGGCATGCACGCTTTTCACGTTTTGACCGGTGTCATCTTCCTGTTCATCGTTTACCGCAATGGCCTCAAAGGGCATTACAGCCCGGAAAAACATTGGGCCGTGGAAGCAGCCGCTAACTACTGGCACTTTGTGGATGTGGTGTGGATTTTCTTCTACCCGGCGCTGTATCTGATCGGTACTATCTGATTGAAGGAGCAGGAATGCAGCGGACGATCTGGTTGATTGGTATGGGTGTTTTGGCAGGCTTGATCGCGGTGTGGCTGCTGGCCTTTGCCCAGCCTTATTCCTTTCATGGATCGCTGATCGAGCCGCCGGTTGCTGCTCCGCCTGTTGAACTTGCCCGTGCCGATGGATCGCTGTACCGCTTGAGCGACCAACAGGGGAAAATCACGTTGATTTTTTTCGGGTACACCACCTGTCCGGACTTTTGTCCGGCGACGATGGCCGAGATGAAACGTGTCAAGGCGGATCTGGCGGCATATGCGGATCGTCTGGATGTGGTTTTTATCACGGTTGATCCTCAACGGGATAGCCCACAGCGGATTCAATCCTACGCAGCCGGTTTTGATCCGCAATTTATCGGTCTTTCCGGCAGCGAAGAAGCGTTATCACCCATCTGGAAGGCCTACGGGGTCTATCGCCAGATTCAGGAAGGTCAGACTGCCCTCGGTTATCTGGTAGATCATTCGACCCGCGTTTATTTGATTGATCCAGCCGGTAATTTGAGGATGACTTTTTCCTACGGCACCCCGCCTGAGGATATCGCCGCGGATATTCGCCAGATTTTGAAGGAGAAGTAAGATGTCTCCAGCGGTTCAGGCAGCCTTACGGCGGTTGTGGTGGAGTTTGCTGATCAGTTCGGTTTTTGCCTTTGCGGTGAGTGAGGTATCCTACCAGCTGGTCAAGGATCAAAGTGAGCGTCCGCCTCAGGTGGTTGAAATTCTCATTCCGGCAGGCACGGCGCAGCGGATCGCAAATGGTGAAAACGGTCCGGCCTTGCCGGAAATGAAATTCGTGGAAGGCGACACACTGGTTGTGCGCAATCTGGATGATGTTTCCCATCAGTTAGGACCGTTGTGGGTCCTGCCGGGTTCCAGCAGCCGGATGACGCTGGACCGCCCCAGCCAGTACACGATGGAATGCAGTTTCCAGCAAACCCGCTCATTGGGGATTGATGTGCTGGCCCGCGCCAAAGCCTCAGACCGCGTATTCGGGATTATCTCGATTGGTTTCCCAACCTGGATTTTATTGTGGCTGTACACCCTGGTCGTAAAACCGCTGCCGGGCAGTGAAAATGAACATGCCGTCAGCGAGGCAGGATAAAAGCATGAGAAGCCGCTTGTTGACGCCGCGCTGGATTTTGACCACGCTGCTGGTGATTGCCGCTGTGGCGGTCATGATACGACTGGGTTTCTGGCAGTTGGAGCGGCTGGCCTGGCGGCAGGACTTGAATCGGCGCATCACAGCGCAGTTGAACGCCCCTCCGCTGGATTTGAACAGTGAAATTCCCGTCAGTCAATTGACCGATATGGAATACCGGATGGTACAGGTCAGCGGTGTTTATGATTTTGAACACGAATTTTTGTGGCGCAATCAGGTCTGGGACAATCAGGCTGGCTATCACCTGTTCACCCCGCTGCGGATTGATGGCTCGGATTGGGTGGTCTATGTGGATCGCGGCTGGATCCCCCTGGATCAGGCTGATGCGGAAAGCCGTCTGCAATACCGCCAGAGCGGAGTTGTTTCACTGACCGGCATGCTTCGCCGGCCGATACCGAAACCGGCAATTGGGGGGGTGGCGGATCCGCCAGCGGGTACGGTTCAACCGCGCCCCGAGGCATGGAACTGGGTGGATCTCAACCGCTGGCAGAATGAAACCGGTCTGAACCTGCTGCCGGTTTGGGTTCAGCAGGCACCGCAGGGGGCTGCCCTGCGCCTGCCGTATCCATCCCTGCCGGATATTGAGATCACCGAAGGCCCTCACTTTGGGTATGCGCTGCAATGGTTTACCTTTGCGGCAATTCTAGCAATGGGTTACCCCTTTTTTGTGCGTAAGCAACTGGAGAACAAAGCCGAATCGGGGGAAAAAAATGGGAATAGCGAGGCGATTGAATTCGGGGAGGAAATTTATGAACATTGAGAACAAAACCTTGCGTTACTGGCTGCTGACAGCAGCAATTTTAACTTTTGTTTCTTTGATGATCGGCTACGCAATGCGGTTCAACCCGGTTGGACAAGGCTGTCCGGATTTCCCGACTTGCTACGGACAGTTAAATTTTCCTCAGGAAGCCGCAGCCCGCGTGGAAATGGCTCATCGTTTAGTCGCAGCGCTCAGCGGTCTGATTACGTTGGGGTTGACGATATGGGTGTGGGTCAGGCAGCAGGGTGGTTGGCTGAAAATGAGCCTGACCATTGCTTCATTCTTCTTCCTTGCTCAACTGCTACTGGGTGCGGGGCTGGTTGGACAGGCTGATTCGGTCTGGATGGGTGTCGGGCATCTGGCAGCGGCTCTGCTGACGATGGCAATGCTCAGCACGGCTCTGGTGGTTTCGTTTGTTTCGTCACCTGATGCTCGCCGTCCCGCTCCCTTTTTGCATTCTCACCTGCAACAACATTCGTTTATCGTTCTTTTGGTGGTGTTTGCTTTGATGATTTCGGGGGTGCTGGTGGCGCGGCTGGATGCAGGCAGCGCCTGCTCCGGTTTTCCGTTGTGCGGAGGGGGGCTGCCTGTCAGCGGCTTGGGATGGCTTGCGCTGGGGCACCGTCTGTTTACTTTACTGGCTGCCGCTCTGGCAGGTGCGTTATTTCTTTTTACGCGCCGCGCTTATGCCGACCAGCCGCTTGTGTTGAGCTCTGCCAGTGCACTCATCGTACTCTTTGGCGGACAGGCGTTGATTGGCGCGCTCAAGGTTCAAGGTGATTTTCCTCTCGATCTGGTGGTGGTTCATGCGGCGATTACCGCGGCAATTTGGGTGGCGTTAATGGTGCTCTTCAGTGCATCGGTGTGGCTGGGAAGAAGCCCTGCAGAGGAACGACAATCGGCTTCCATGCCGCGGGTCGGCGGTATGCGGCGTTTGAAAGCCTACCTGATGTTGAACAAGCCGATTATCGTCGCATTGCTCCTGGTGACGACTTATGCCGGAATGGTGGTGGGCGGCAAAGCAATCCCACCTTTTTGGCTGACTTTCTGGACATTGCTGGGGGGTGCGCTGGCGGCAGGTGGTTCCAGCGCGCTGAATCAGTACATTGACCGGCAAATTGACGGCGCAATGCAGAGGACAGCCAAACGCCCGATCCCTGCCGGCATTTTGACACCGGCGGAGGGGTTGGCATACGGCATCGCTGCCTGTCTGGCGGCCTTTTTTCTGCTGGCAGGCTTTGTCAACCTGCTGGCTGCCTTGCTGGCAGTGGCCGGCATGATTTATTATGTGTTGATTTACAGCATCTGGCTTAAACACCTGACGGTGCAAAACATTGTGATTGGCGGTGGGGCGGGCGCCATTCCGCCCCTGGTTGGCTGGGCGGCTGCTACGGGCAGTTTGAATATCCCCTCGCTGTTCCTGTTTGCGCTGGTGTTTATGTGGACTCCGCCTCACTTTTGGGCGCTGGCGCTGGTACGCGCCAAGGATTATGCCCGCGCCGGCGTGCCGATGCTGCCGGTGGTACGAGGGGAAAAAGAGACCCGCATTCAAATCTTCATCTATACGCTGGAATTGGTTGGGCTGACCTTGCTGATGCCGTTGTTTAAGGTTGCCGGCAGTATTTTCCTGATTTCTGCGCTGGTGCTGGGGTTGTGGCTGATTTACACCGCCTGGGATGTGCTGCGCAAACCGGGCAATAAAGTTGCCTGGCGCATGTACCGTTATTCCAGCATGTATCTGGCTTTTATTTTTCTGGCGCTGGTGGTGGATGTACTGGTATAATTTCCCGCCATCATGAACACCGGGTCCACAAAGTCAAAGATCTGGATATGGATAGCAGGCTGGCTTTCCATCGTCCTTTTAGGCGCAGATTTTTATAACTGGGGCAAACTTCCCCGTTTGATACTGGGTATGCCGGATTGGGTCTGGTTCGACCTCGGGCTGATTTTGTTGACCGCTCTGATGTTTGCCTTTCTCAGCCAGCACAGCTGGGAGGACGAGTGACCCTTAAGGTTTTCCTGCTTTTATCCTATCTGATCGTGCTGATTGGGCTTTCTGTTCTGGCAAGGCGGAAAATCCCTCAGACGCCGGAAGGTTATTTTCTTGCCAACCGTTCGTTGGGCTTGCTGGTTTTGTTCTTCAGTCTGGTTGCAACCAATTTTTCGGCCTTCTTCTTTTTAGGATTTGCGGGGGCAGCGTGGAAAACCGGTTTTGGACAATATGGAATCATGGGGGTAGGGACTGCACTGGTGCCTCTGGCATTTTATTTGATTGGGCGGCCGGTTTGGAGATTGGGAAAACAAAAGGGCTACCTGACTGCACCTGAATTGATTGGCGGCGAGTTCAATAGCCGTTTCCTGCGCTGGCTGGTGATGGTTGTAATGGTGGTTTTTACCCTTCCCTACTTGCTCACCCAGGCGATTGGCGCGGGCATTTTACTTTCTTCTTTATTCAATGTGGATTTATTAAGAGCAGGGGGTGCGGCCACCATTCTGGCGATTGGCGCCACAGTTGTTTTTGGCGGGATGAAGGCTTCAGCGTGGACGGATGTGCTGCAAGGATTTTTGATGATCGTTGCAATGATTCTGGCGGTGGTTTTTGTGAGTGCCGGTCTGGGGGGCTGGCAGAGCGCCGGTGAAACAGCTTTTCTGGCTTCTCCACAGCACTTTACTCGACCCGGGCCGGATCAATTTTTTCAAATGACCACCTGGTTTTCCTATCTGCTACTTTGGACGTTTGTCAATCCGTTATTTCCGCAGGTGTTTTCGCGATTTTATGCAGCAAAAACGCTTGATTCTCTCAAAAAAGTAACCTGGTTGTATCCTTTACTGGTCAGTTTTCTGTTTCTGGCACCGGTAACCATTGGGGTATGGGCGCGGGGGACGTCTTTGAGCGTTTCCAACCCGGATATGATTTTACCGGCAATGGTATTGAGTTATGCGCCGGAATGGGTGTATGTATTTGTCATGATAGGCGCAATGGCAGCGCTCATGTCAACCGCCGATTCGCAATTGCTGGCTCTGGCAACCATGTTCTCACATGATTTTGGAATTGCCCGAAATTCGACCCGTGCAGGGCGCTGGCTGGCGCTTGGATTGTGCGTTTTGATTGCGCTCTTTCTGCTGAGCGGCCTCGATCCACAAATTCCAATTTTTACATTGTTGACGCAAACCACTTTTGCAGGACTAATTGCTCTGACCCCGGCGACGCTGGCAGCGTTGTACTTTCCTCAAGTTCATAAAATTGCCCCAATCCTCTCGATCATCATCGGAGAGGTGATGGTCATCCTGCTTCGAACGAAAATCATTCCGACCCTGGGTTTTGTGGATGGAATTGTTGTGCTGGTGGCTGCTTCACTGACCCTGCTGGTGGTTCACAGGATTGAGGCTGCCCTCCGTAGAGTTGCCCCGCTCAGGGGTTAGGGGAAGTCAGGGTTATGGAATGAATGGTGGAGGGGGAATTGGACAGTGATGCCAGATACCCGTAAAACTCAACTCCCTCCGGGTTGTCCGTTTGAGCGCGGAATTTTTCTGCCCAACGGTAGCCAAAGGATTGGTATAACAACTCAATTTCCACTTTGAACGGGGCGGTAAAACCAGCGGTTTTGATGCGGTATTGAACTGTATCGCTGCCGCCGATAAAATCCGGGTCCTGGGCAGCCTCACCGTATACGCCAATATCCGCGCTGACGCGGCTTTTATCAAAGCCGCGCGGCAGCAGACGGTTATCCTTCAGGTAGCGCTGCGCGCGCAACAGGGTGGTGGTCACTTTACCATCCGGGTCGCCGATAATCGGTTCATAAATCTGCACCTGATCCGGGCTGGTGATGACCTGATAATGGGGTTCATAATTCCCTTCATCGAGGTCATTATCGTTGCCAGTTATCAAGCCATTCCTCTGCCAACCCCCGGATTCAAACACCAAATTCCCATTGGCATCGCTTACCTTCAGGTGCAGCCAGGCGCGCCTTGATGGGAAACTGGTGGGGAATTTATGACCGGTCAGAACCTCAACGGTGACGTCAACGATCATTTCATCGTCTTGCTGTTGGGCATCTGCGCTTAGACGGGCAGTGTTTTGCTGAAGCTGCTGAAGGGTGAGCAGGCGCCTCTGTTCCAGTTGTTCGGCAGTGGCTGAGGTATTCAACGCATCCGGGTTGGCAGCCAGCAGTTCCAGCAGGTAGCGGTTTCCGCCAATAAAGGTGTGCTGCATTACCGGGCTACGCCTGGGGCTGCCGGTGTTGGCAATCGGGGCTTCGCCTTCCACAGCCGGCATGTGGCAGGTTTGACAGGATGAGGTACTGGTGAATTCCGAGGCCAGCCATTCCAGATGCGGTGTTTGTTCCGGGAACAAATCCGTGCTGAGCTTTCCCTCACTGGTGAAATAGGGAGTATAGAGATTGTGACACACGGCACATAATTCGGATTGGGTGACATGTTCGGATTGAACCGGCTGGTAACCAGAGGCATTGCGCATGACGGCTGCCATGTTCTCATCCACCGCAAATCGCCCATAAGCGGCGCGCTCGCCCGGTTTCGGCTCTTTTTCAAAGAGGTAACCGCCGCTGTAACTTTCCATTTTCCCAAAGTTATCCCCTTGAATTTGATGGCAAAGCGAACAGGAAACTCCATCTATTGCCAGCGGATAAAGCGGATGGGTCGGGTTGAGGTATCCTGCATCTGGCAGAAGTGCGGCAGATTGTTCCGTCAGGAGGGCGGTGTGATGTGCCATTCCGATGTGGCAGACCGCGCATTTTTCTTGTATGGCTTCGGCGTAATCCGGTTTATGGAGCACCTCAGAGCGTACCGATGCGCGGTAATAAGGGTCGCGCGCGCTGTTTGCCATGATTGAAGCGCGCCAGGCAGTTTCAATGGAAACATCTTGTCCGGCGCTGTCTTTCAGGGCAGTATGGCAAAATCCGCACTCGCCCGAAGCGGAAAAATGGGTGCTGCGCATGCGGGGTAATTGACCGGTTTCCACCACGGTAAGCGGGGTGGCTGTCGTAGGCTGAGCTGGTTTCGGTGTACCACAACCCACCACCAACCCCAGTACTACCAGACTGGCAAAAGCGAAGATGCGTGCAACACTGGCTTTCATTTCGCCTCCCTCTTTATGTAGTCAACCTGAGTCCATTTCCTGACTCCCCCCGGAGTCGGAAAAAGGGGTTATTGTAAACGAAGCAAAATTTTACCATGACTCCATAACTCTTCCAGACGGTAATATTCTCGCTGTTCGGGAGAGAACAAATGCACGATCACATCTCCCAAATCAACCAGCACCCAACCGCCCTGTGCATAGCCTTCTTTTTTACCGATCATTTGAAATTCTTTTTTGACATTTTCCAAAACGGCATCGGCAAGGCTTTCGATCATCCGTTCGCTGCTGCCGGAACAGAGGATGAAATAATCGGTAAATGTGGCGATATCCTGAATGTCCATCAGCAGGATATTTTCACCCTTTTTGTCCTCCAGGGTGTTGACAATACTACGGGCAACTTCGATTGGTTTCAGAATTCACCTCTCCAATTGAATTTTGAGTCTATTTTATCCATTCAAAGGAAAGTGCGCCAGTGGTGTGTAAATGGCACCTGCTGGTTTGAGAACGCTTCGGAATAGGATCAGCTGGCTGGCGGTCATGCTCCCCAGTGTGCCAACGGGTTTTTGGGCAATCGTTTCGCCTAAGCGGGCAAGTTCAGCGGGGGAGGCTTCGCGATTGACCCGTCCCAGAGTCAGGTGAGGTGAGAAGGGGCGTTCTTCGCGGGGGTAGCCAATTTTTTCGGCTGCATCTTCGAGGGCTTGCTGTAGCCTGATCAAGGAAGGTGGTGCCTGCACGCCAACCCAGATCACGCGCGGACGCTTGAAATTTGGAAAAGCCCCTAATCCGTGGATTTTTAATTCAATCGGCCGCGCGGCTGATGCAATTGGGCGAATTTCAGCGGAAAGGCGATCCAACTCATCCGGCTGGGATTCCCCAAGAAATTTGAGGGTCAGATGAATGTTTTCGGGCCTGACCCATTTAACATGCCGGCTGCCGGTTTGTTGCAGATCAAGAACAATCTGTTCCAGTTGCTTCTGGATAGGGGGGGATAATTCGATGGCGATAAAAGCACGGATTAACATCACTCACGGTCAGTATACCAAGAGGGTTTAGGCATGTCAAGTTGGATTGGTGAGAAATAAGGTAAAATGGGGGATAGGCTGTTTGCCGGGAGGATTATCTTTTGAGAAGGTTTATTCGGGATTACTTCATTCTGGCTCTGGTTTCCGGCACAATCATTGCGCTGGATCAGTGGACAAAGTTCATTATCCGCCAGAATCTGGCTCTGGGCGAATCATGGATGCCGCTGGAGTGGTTATCCCCGTATGCCCGCATCGTTCACTGGTACAATCGCGGGGTCGCTTTTGGGTTATTTCAAAATGGCGGCGATTGGTTTGCGATTCTGGCAATTGTCATTGCGCTCGGCATTATTTATTTCTATCCGCGGGTTCCGGCTGAAGACTGGGCCTTGCGAACTGCCATGGGCTTGCAATTGGGCGGGGCGGTTGGTAATCTGATTGACCGGCTGACAGTGGGACATGTAACCGATTTTATTTCAGTTGGGACATTTCCGGTGTTCAATATTGCCGATTCGAGCATCACAATTGGAGTACTGGTTTTGATTTTGGGCGTCTGGCTGCAGGAACGGCGTGAAAAACAGGCCAAAATGCAGCAAGACGGTGGGGAAGAACATCCTTCTGAAAATGTGAATTTCAGCAAAGCCAATGAGTGAACAGGTTGTCCGATTTGAATATCAAGGCGCAAGCAATGAGCGCCTGGATAAAGTGCTGGCGGCGCATTTTCCCGAGCATTCCCGTTCGCGTATGCAGGGATTGATTCGGGATGGTTTCGTGCAGGTCAACCAGAATGTGGTGACGAAAAGCGGTTTTATGGTCGAAAATGGGATGACCATCGAGGTGTGCCTGCCATCCGTCCAGCCGGTTGAACTGCAAGCCGAGTCGATTCCTTTGAAAGTAATTTTTAATCATCCCGATGTTCTGGTGGTTGATAAACCGGCCGCGTTGGTGGTTCACCCGGCTGCCGGACATGAAAGCGGCACACTGGTTAATGCCGTAATGGGGCTGATACCCGACCTTGAAGGGATTGGAGGAGAACTGCGCCCGGGCATTGTTCACCGGCTGGATAAAGATACTTCCGGTTTGATTCTAATCGCCAAGAACGAACGCGCTCACCGTTTTCTGCAGGATCAATTCCGCCTGCGGCAGGTTAAGAAGGTCTATCTGGCACTGGTGGACGGTAAGCCGCCTACACCCAACGGCAGAATTGAAGCCCCCATTGCCCGCGATCCGGCTCGCCGAAAACAGATGGCGGTTGTATCGCCGGGTAAAGGGCGCGAGGCGGTGACCGAATACTTTACCCGCGAAACCTTTGCCCAGCACACCCTCGTTGAAGCCCATCCTTTAACCGGAAGAACTCATCAAATCCGTTTACACCTGGCGTTCATTGGCTGCCCGATTGTGGGAGATACTCTTTACGGCAGGCGGAAGGTCAGCCTGGCGCTGAACAGGCACTTTTTACACGCTGCTCGTCTCACCGTGCGCTTGCCCGGCGAAAAACAACCGCGTACCTTTGAGTCACCCCTGCCTCCTGAACTGGAACAGGTTTTGCAGCAATTACGTAAATCCTGAATTTTTAAGGTGGACAGCATGGAAAAAATCATTGATTTGCGCTCCGATACGGTCACGCATCCTACGCCTGCAATGCGCGAAGCAATGGCAAAGGCAGAGGTGGGGGATGATGTGTATGGCGAAGACCCCACGGTAAACCGTCTGGAAGAACTGGCAGCCGATCGAATGGGCAAGCAAGCCGGTTTGTTCGTTGCCTCCGGCACGATGGGAAATCTGATTGCGGTGCTGGTGCACTGTCAACGCGGCGAAGAGGCCATCATGGGGCATTTGGGGCATACTTTTTTGTTTGAGGCGGGCGGTGTTTCGGCGCTGGGAGGTGTGTTTGTGCATACCCTGCCAAATCAACCGGATGGCAGTATTGCGCTGAGTGATCTGAAGGGTGCTATTCGTGGGGCGGATATTCACCAACCGATCAGCCGATTAATCATTTTGGAGAACACTCATAACCGCTGCGGCGGGACGGTGCTGGATGGGGAATATACCCGCCGGGTAGGTGAATTAGCCCACCGCCACGGCTTGAAATTGCATCTGGATGGGGCGCGTATTTTCAACGCTGCGGCTGCTCTGCAAGTACCTGTAAGCGACTTAACCGATTCCGCCGACTCGGTCACTTTTTGCCTGAGTAAGGGATTGTGCGCACCGGTGGGTTCGGTGTTATGTGGTTCAAAGGAATTTATTGCCAAAGCCCGCCGCCTTCGGAAAATGCTGGGAGGAGGGATGCGGCAGGCGGGTGTACTGGCGGCCGCCGGGATTGTGGCGTTGGAAGAGATGACCGGGCGACTGATTGAAGATCACCGCCGGGCAAGCCGGCTGGCTGAAGGATTGTTCAACATACCTGCTTTGCAGCCAACCTTTGGAATGCCGCAGACCAATATGGTGTTTGTTACTATCCGAGATGAATATCCCAAAACCGCTCAAGAGGTGGCTGCGGAATTAGCGCAACGGGGTATTCGGGTTGGGGTTACCGCTTCAAAAACCTTTCGGCTGGTTTTGCACTACTGGATCAGTGATGAGGATGTCCAACAAACCATTTCGGCGTTTGCGGCGGTCTTGAATTAATTTTTGGACGGCAAAGAATTGTTCACCGGTGTTTGCATTTGAATCTGGTTGCGTCCGCGTTCCTTGGCAATGTAAAGACGCTGGTCGGCGATGTCAATCAGCTTTTCCAGTACATTGGTGTCTTGAGGTATACCGGCAATTCCCTGGCTGATGGTGGGGGCTGGGACAACTTTCTTATCCCGGTCTAAAATGACAATCTTTTGACAGGCGGAACGGATGCGTTCCGCTACCAGATAAGCCTGTTCGGGTTGAGTGTCCGGCAGGGCAATGATAAACTCCTCGCCGCCCCACCGTCCAACAAGGTCATTTTTCTTGATATTGTGGCGAATTGTCTGGGTCAATTCGATCAGAACCTTATCACCGGTGAGGTGACCATGGGTGTCGTTGTATTTTTTGAAGTGGTCAATATCCAGCATGATTAGAGAAAGGGACTGACCACATGCCTGTGCAGTTTGCACAGCCTGTTCCAGGCGGGTGAGAAAAGTGTTGTGGTTGAGCACCCCGGTGAGACTGTCCATTTGAGAGCGGGTTTCTACTTCGAGGTGATGGTAAGCATTATCCAGTGCCATTGCCGCCCGTTGGGCAATGTTTTCAAGTAATTCCTGATCGCGTTGGTCAAAAGCTGACTTTTGATAGGAAGCAACCGCGATGATTCCCAAAACTTCCTTGCCGGAGATAAGCGGTACTCCCAACCATGAAAGGCTGACTTTTTTGTTTCCCACCAGTTTAAAGTCAATGTTCAGCTTTTTGCGTTCTTCAGGCAGGTCACAAATGAGCAGAGGTTGACGGGTTCGAATGACCCGCCCGGCCAGGGTGCCCTCAATTGGGACATTCATGGATGGAAAGAATTCCCCATCGTCGTAGAACAATTCTAAATGGACGGTATCCTCTTCGATTAAACCGAAGTAGTAGGTGTCCGCATCCAGTGCGCTCTGGACGGCGGTTGTCACCATCGTGATGACCTGATGAATTTCCAGCGAGGAGGACAGGCTGCGAGAAACCTTGTTTATGATTTGCTGGCGATTGATTTCAAATTGCAGTGAACTTTGCAACTTAAGCAGGGTTTCAGTGGTCGCAATGCCTAAAAGGGGCAGGAAGAAAAGATCAAGGAAAACCGAATTGATTATGTTTTGGTCGTTCAAACCCAGTGTAACGATGTGAGCTGTAGAGGCACATGCAAGAAAAATGTAGGCGTACAGGCGACCAAAAATGAGTGAAGAAATGGCGGTCATCAGTAGGATGCAGGTAAAGGAATACCCCGCGGGTAAAAGGTGACCGATAAACTCGATGAAAACGGCTACAATCGTGTTGACTACCAGAATAACCCAATCCCGCTCGGGATACCGTTCAAGCAACGGGATAAAGTGAATATAAAAAATGAGCAGATAGGCTGATTTCAGTAAAGCGGTTGCCAGGCTGATTTGGTTTTCGAAAAAATTCAAGCCGGCAATCAGAGAATAAACTAATAAAAAGATATTCAGAATAAATGCAATCAGGAAGGCGGGAAATACCAGCGCTTGTTGTTGCTTGGTGGGAATTGAAAGCAGAGATCTCATCGTTTTATCATGTATTTTCGCCTATTATAGGAACATCTTGAGAGTTATTGCCATACAATTTGTTTACAGTTTAATAAAGAAGAACCAATATGGTACAAAAGAATCATCGTACAGGAAGAAGGGTGATTAGAGACTGCGCCCATCATTGAAAAACCGGCGGCGAAAATTGAGAAAGCGGGTCGGGCAAACTACGGTTATAATACAGAAGGGAACCATTAAAGCTTCTATGGAGGTGCTCATTTGTCTGAATGGATTACGCTGACGGAAATTGATGAAGCAACCGGATTCCTCAGGAAACGATTCCGTGTTCAACCGAAAACCGGCATCATTCTTGGATCGGGTTTGGGAGAACTGGCTGAACAGATTGAGGATGCGGTGGTGATTCCCTATGCGGAAATCCCTCATTGGCCTGTTTCGACCATTCATGGTCATGCTGGACGTCTGATTGTGGGATGGCTGGAAGACCAGTCGGTGATGGTTATGCAGGGGCGCGCCCACTTTTATGAAGGTTATCCAATCGGCCGGATTGGCTTTCCGATTCGGGTGATGCAGCGCCTGGGAGTGGAATCGCTGATTGTAACCAATGCCGCCGGGGCAATACATCCGGATTATTTGCCGGGGGATGTCATGTTAATTGTGGATCACATTAATCTGGTTGGGATGGCAGGAATGAATCCGCTGCGGGGGCCCAATCTAGATGAATTTGGCGAGCGCTTTCCGGATATGAGCCAGCCTTATGACCACAATTTGATGGAACTCTGCCGGCAGGCTGCTGATGAGGCGGGTATTCACCTGCGGGAGGGGGTCTATGTATGGCTGGCGGGTCCTTCATTCGAATCGCCGGCGGAACTGCGCTTTCTGCGCACCATTGGCGCGGATGCCGTGGGGATGTCCACCGTGCCGGAAGTGATTGTTGCCCGCCATGGGAAAATGCGCGTCCTCGGCATTTCAGGCATTTCCAACAAAGCCAATTTGGATGGCAGCACGGTGACTACCCATGAAGAGGTTTTGGAAGCCGGTAAAATACTGGTACCCAAATTAACGGTGCTGATTCGGGGTGTTCTGCGGCGGCTGGCAGCGTGACCAGACGGATGAAACTTTGAATCCTGCGGGTGGTTAAAGGCAGATTATGGAAGAAGTTCTCCGCTTTTTAAAAACTTACGAACCCTGGATTTATCTGGTGCTGGTAGGGACGGGCCTGTTTGCCATGCGCCGTATGCTGGCAGCCTTGCAGGAATTGCGAACCGCGGTGTTTGGACTGGAAAAGGAGAGCGCCCAGCGTCGCTTCCGCTCATCCCTCTCGGTTTTCTTGTTTGTTCTGATGCTGGGGGCTTCGGAGTTTGTGTTGACCACCATTGTTTTCCCCGATTTTCCCAATGTTCAGGCCATGGCAACCCCTACTGCCGATCTGCTGGCGACCCCAACCGCTACCCTGCCCCCCGTTTCAGTGGAAACCCCCCAAGCCGAAGCGATTGGTATCCCTACCCTGGATGTTACCGCTCAAGATGGGTGCATACCGGGTGTCATTGAGTGGACTTTTCCGAAGGCGGGTGAAACCTTGAAGGGACTGGTTACCCTGCGCGGAACGGTGAGTGTGCCGAATCTCGGTTTTTATAAATATGAATACAACGAGCCGTCATCCAATCTGTGGGTTACCATTGCGGCTGGCGATCGGGTGATTGTGGATCAACCGCTGGGCGGTGAGGGCAGCGGCCAGTGGGACACCACCACGCTCACCCCCGGCGACTATCGTTTACGCCTGGTTGTGACGGATAATGTGAACAATGTTTTTCCTGCCTGTGTCATTCCGGTCAGAATTTCTGCGCCATAATTTTATGGAGGAATATGCCTGAAATTGAAGTAAGACCTGCTCAATTAGGTGAAATTCCGGTATTGATTTCGCTTGAACATTACGGTAAAAGCGATTATGTGTGGCAAATGGAGCGCCTGGTTGAGGAAACTCAGCTTTCGGTTACCTTCCGTGAGGTGCGTTTGCCGCGCTCGGTCAAGGTGGAGTACCCCTACAGCATGGAGAGCTTGCCGGATCGTCTGCGGCAACAGACCATTCTGCTGGCAGCTGTGTTGAAAGGAGACATCGTTGGATACGTTGGCGTGGAAGAGCGGGGGGGGACGCGGACAGCCTGGGTGGCGCATCTGGCAGTGGCGGCACACTGCCGCAGAGAAGGAATTGCCAGTGCTTTATTGCTGGCAGCGCAAGGATGGGCCAGCCGGCGTGGTTTGCGGCGGATGATTCTGGAAACGCATTCTAAAAATGCCCCTGCTATCCGCATGGCGTTGAAACTGGGTTTTGAATTTAGCGGTTACAATGATCAGTACTACGCAAATCAGGATATTGCGTTATTTTTCAGCAGTATGTTGAGGTAATCCATCAAAGGTGATTGAATGGGAGTCTTGATCACCATTAACCAGATTCTCATGGCAGGAGTGGCGATTACAGCCTTTTCGCTGCTGCTGTATTCGTTAACCTTCAACTTGCGGGAACGAGTTGCCCGCTCGTTTGCGATGATCCTTTTTTGTTTGGTGGTCATATACTCGGCTGAATCGCTCGCCAGTGTTGCTCCGCGCCGGGAGGAATTGGAATTATGGTTGCGGTTGCAGTGGGTTGGGATCGTATTTTTGCCCTCGGCCTACCTGCATTTTTCGGATGCGCTGCTGGCGACCACTGGAAAACCCAGCCGGGGTAAACGCCGCTGGGCTATCCGCCTTTCATATGTTTTGGCTGTTTTGTTTCTGGCAATGCTGCCGCTGGGTTTGCTGGTGGGCGAACTGGCGGCAGATTCACAACCTGCGCCATATCTCAAACCGGTATTGGGTACCGATTTATTCATGCTGGTGTATTTTGTTTCAATTGGCATGGCATGGTACAACTTTGTGCGGGCATTCAGACGCTCGGCAACCGGTACCAGCAAAAGGCGGATTGGCTACCTGCTGGTTGGTTCGATTGCCCCCGTGCTGGGGTCATTTCCGTTTTTGCTGTTTTCATCCAATTTTGCCGCCCAACACCGGCTGACCTTTTGGGTGTTTTCGGTGCTGACAAACTTCCTGGTGGGCGGGTTGGTGGTGATGATGGCATATTCGGTGGCGTTTTTCGGGGTTGCCCTGCCAGACCGTACCATCAAGAGCCGGCTCTTTAAGTGGATTTTGCGCGGGCCGGTGACCGCCTCAATTACGCTGGCCTTGACGACCATTCTCCGCCGCGCAGGTGAATTATACGGCCTTCCATATAACGCGCTGGTCCCCATTGTCATGGTGGCAACCATTTTGACCGGACAATATCTGGTTACTTTGACCTTTCCCATGCTGGAGCGCTGGCTGTTTTACGGAAAGGATAAAGATGAAATCGAAGTCCTGCGCAACCTGGAGCAACGGTTAATTACCCGCAACGATTTGCGCCAGTTTTTGGAGATGATTCTTGCGGCAGTGTGTGACCGACTGCAGGTGAGAGGCGCTTATGTGGCTGCCCTTAAATCCGAAGGGCTTGAGATTGTCGTACGGGTTGGGAAGACCTTTTTTGATGAGGATCAGAACCCTGTTGACCTGGAAAGTGTGATCCGTGCCAATCATCTTTCGCTGGAAATGTTCAACTGGGGTGATGATATTCTCATTCCGCTGGTGGATCAAGACGAGGAGGGCGCTCCTGACTTGATTGGGTTACTTGGAATCACTGGCGCAGCCGGAATGCGTTTGGATGAGGATCAAATTCAGGTGATCAACAATTTTAGCGAACGGGTCTTGCTGGCCCTTAAGGATCGCCGTCTGCAGGAGGGGGTTTTCCGGTCAATCAGCGAACTGGCTACCAAAGCAGCTTATATCCAGCAATTACAAGCCGCTGGCCGATATGATCAATCGGGACTGTTAAGTGATGAAATTCCCTTGGCTGCCGCTGATTTTTCCCAGTGGGTAAAGGACGCTCTTTCGCATTACTGGGGCGGCCCCAAGTTGACCGAGAGCCCGTTGACGAAGTTGAAAATTGTGCAGGCCATGCTGAGCCGCTATGACGGCAATACTTCCAATGCGCTGCGGGCAATTTTGAGAGAAGCGATTGAACGAGTCCGTCCGGAGGGAGAACGGCGCTTCACCGGTGAATGGGTATTGTATAATATCCTGGAAATGAAATTTTTGGAGGGGAAGAAGGTGAGAGAAATTGCCATGCGTCTGGCGATGTCGGAAGCCGACCTGTACCGTAAACAGCGGGTGGCAATTGAGGCGGTTGCCAAGGCAATTCTGGAAATGGAAACCCAAAATGGGCACACGAACGAATTGCCAAAATCGGAGTGATTGATATACAATAAATAAACCTTATTTGTACTTATTGCAGGGAGGTTAACAGGATGGTTGCCAAAAAAACAGGTACGGATCTGGGGGAACAGCAAGCAGATCCAATTGATGAGGGGTGGTGGGCGGCAGTTCTTGCGGATGAGGAGTTATATGCGCCTCCCCGCAAAGGAGCAAATTCAAGCGGAGCAAATGAGGGAACAGTTATTCCCACCGATTGGGGGTATGTTCAGCGAATTTTTGAAGAGGACGAAATTGTTCCCCTCAAGGTGCATGGTTTCAATCGCGGGGGGGTCCTGGTGCAGGGCAAAGGCATTCAGGGATTCGTGCCGGTTTCCCATCTTGTGGAAATGCCGACCGATGCAAGTGAGGAAGAACGCCGGAGTATTTTAGCCGGATATGTCAACCGCGTCATCCGCCTGAAGGTCATTGAATGTGAACCGCGCTGCGAACGAGTTGTCCTTTCGGAACGGGCTGCGCTGGCAGGTGAAGGTCAGCGGCGAGCCTTATTTTCCACCCTCAAAGAAGGGGCGGTGGTCAATGGACGCATTACCAACATCACCAACTTTGGGGTGTTTGTCGATCTGGGTGGTGTGGAAGGATTGATTCACGTTTCGGAGATTTCGTGGGGACGGGTGCAGGATCCGGCTGATCTGTTGAGCGTCAATCAAGAAGTTCAGGTGCTTGTGCTGCAAGTGAATGAGGACACTTCACGAATTGCACTCAGCCTCAAGCGGCTGCAGCCAAATCCGTGGGAAACCATGGCGGTGCGTTACAAACCCGGCGATGTGGTGCGTGGTTGGATCACTTCTCTGACTCGATTCGGGGCTTTTGCGCGGCTGGAGGAAGGCGTGGAAGGTCTTATACACGTTTCCTCGATCCGGCTGCCCCCGCAGTGTAAAAGCATTCATCATTATTTGAGTGTCGGGCAGGAAGTGAACGTTCGCATTCTGCATCTGGATACGGAGCGCCGCCGACTGGGACTGGGATTAGTACAAACCGAATGAGCCCTTCCAAAAAGAAGGCCGGCAAGTCCGTCCAAAAAAGATTTTCAGAAAATCAATTGAAGGCTTCATCCCTTTTGGAGGGGGTGGGGCGGGCGATGGTGCGTCTTGAACGGTATGGACGGGATATGGCAGGTATTTTACTGCTGGTGCTGGGTTTGTTAACCCTGTTGGTACTGCTGGGGTTGACCAGCGGCTCTTTTATTTCTCCTTTCGGATACTGGTTGAAGCGCTGGCTGGGGGTTGCCAGTTATCCTTTGGCAGTTTTAACCACCCTTGCGGGTGTTTCTCTGCTGCGCAGTAACCCGGCGCAAAATCGCCGCTTCCCCTTAGGGCGTATTCTTGCCTTGGAAGGGTTGATTTTTACCACCATGGCATTTCTGGCGTTGCTGGGGGGGGCTTCGGTGGAGCGGGCAGAGGCGGGTCTGGATGGTGGTGTAATTGGCTGGGGGTTGGCGTACCTGCTCGGCCAGTTCTTGCCTTTGCCCTGGAGCAGCCTTTTGCTGGTTTTGCTGGGGATCTGGTTTTTATCCAGTGCGACCGGTTTTCATCACTGGGCTGGTCAGCGTGTTCAGGCGTGGATTGACTCTTTGCCGGTGGAAATGCCAGCCGTAACTCACTCGCAACCAACCGGCATGGATGAAAATCACCCCAAAATTCAGCGGGAGGAAGGCATTCCCGTCCCGGTGGTTGCCTATCAGCGCGAGGAAAATCTGCCGCCGCTTTCATTACTGGCAAAGGAAGAGAGCAACGGTCTCGATGAAGAGCGGATTCTGGCGATTGCCCGTCAGATCGAAAAAACTTTGGCAGAATTTGGGGTTCCTTCACGGGTGGTTGGATACCGCAAAGGGCCAACCGTCACTCAATTTGCGGTGGAACCCGGCTATGTCGAAAAACCGGCCGCGGATGGAAAAATGATTCGCCAGAAAGTGCGCGTAGCCCAAATTTCGGCGTTGACACGCGACCTGGCGCTGGCGTTGGCTGCGGAGCGATTGCGGATTGAAGCGCCTGTGCCGGGCCATTCTTATGTTGGGGTGGAAGTGCCGAACAGCAGCACCACACTGGTCAGGCTACGCCCAATTCTCGAATCGCCGGAATTCTTGAAGTTGCAATCGCCACTGGCGATTGCACTGGGCAGGGATGTGTCCGGTCAGCCGGTGGTGGCGGACCTGGCGCGCATGCCGCACCTGTTGGTGGCAGGGACCACCGGTTCGGGTAAATCGGTCTGTCTGGCTTCGATCATCACCTGTCTGGTGATGAATAATTCACCAGCCACATTACGGCTGGTGGTGCTGGATCCAAAGATGGTCGAACTGGCCCGTTTTTCCGGTCTGCCGCACATTTTGGGCAAGGTGGAAACCGATATTGAACGCATGCTGGCGGTGCTGCGCTGGACCCTGGTTGAAATGGAACAGCGCTATCGCTTGTTTGAAGCCAACGCAGCGCGCGATTTGAACGCTTACAACCGCAAAGCCGAACGGCGCGGCATGATACCCCTGCCTCGCATCGTGGTGCTGATTGACGAACTGGCCGACCTGATGATGTCGGCGCCGGATCAGACCGAGCACAGCCTGGTCAGGCTGGCCCAGATGGCGCGGGCAACCGGCATTCACCTTGTCATCGCGACGCAGCGGCCGAGCACGGATGTGGTAACCGGCCTGATTAAGGCCAATTTTCCGGCGCGAATTGCCTTCAGTGTGGCATCTTCGATCGATTCACGGGTTATTCTGGATGTCAACGGAGCCGAGTCGCTGCTTGGCAGAGGGGATATGCTGTTTTTGAACCCGGAATCCGGGACACCACAGCGGGCGCAGGGGGTTCTGCTTCAAGATCAGGAAATCGAGCGGGTGATTGAATTCTGGCAGCAGAGATTGACCGATCAGACCGAACAAACAGCGCCGTGGGAAGATTTGATCAATCAGGATGACGAGGGGGACGATTTGATTGAGAAAGCCATTGAACTGGTGCGCCGTACCCAACGCGCCAGCGCCAGTTTGCTGCAGCGCCGCCTGCGGATCGGTTTTCCGCGGGCTGCGCGCTTGTTGGATGAATTAGAAGAAAGAGGAATTGTCGGCCCGGCGCAGGGAGGCGGAAAAGACCGCGAAGTGTTGATAGATCCACTGGATGATGACTCCTCTGAGGATGATAATTAATCTTTAAACGGGGGGATTGCTTGACAGTTTGCATCAGGTAAGATAGGATACAAACCAGAAAATCTGCGGTGAACTTCCGCAACTGCATCTCTTTTATCATGGTGAAGCGTGGTTCGGACAGAAAAACAACCCCCAAAAGGGACATTTACCGACTTCTTACGCGCCCGTTTCAAGGGAGTGCTTGACCCAATTGGGGCTTTCTTCATTCGATTGGGGTTGACGCCAAATAGCGTTACTCTGTTAGGACTGCTGGGAATTTTTGCTGCGTCAGTATTGCTGGCCCGCGGGCATTTTTTTTGGGGCGGGCTGGTGGTGCTGATCATGGCGCCGCTGGATGCGCTGGACGGCACCATGGCGCGCCTGCAGGGAAACCCCACCCGCTTTGGAGGCGTGCTTGATTCCGTGGTTGACCGCTTTGCGGAAATTATCTTGATTGGCGGATTGATGATTTATTACCTGCAACAAGGCGAGGGTCTGCCTGTGCTGCTTGGTTATGCTGCGGCCAGCGGTTCTTTGATGGTTTCATACGTCAAGGCGCGTGCCGAAGCGGCCCACTTTTCAGTAAAAGGTGGCTTGTTGACTCGTGTGGAGCGATTTCTGGTTCTCATCCCGTTGCTCCTGCTCAGTCAGCCGTTGATTGCATTGTGGATTCTGGCAATTTTAGGGAATTTCACGGCTTTACAGCGTATCTGGCTGGTGTATCAGCAAAGCCGCCAGGGAGAAGACTTGCCAAAGGCATAAATTTACAATGAGGTGTGAGGATGCCGAATAGTTTCAGTATAGGCCCAATTACCATTCACTTATATGGCGTGATTATCATGTTTGGGGCGATCATGGCTGCCTGGCTGTCTGCCCGTCAGGTAAAACAGCGCAACCTGAGCCCTGATCTGGTGTGGGATATGCTGCCCTGGTTATTAATTGCGGGTGTCATTGGTGCGCGTGTCTGGCACATCTTAACTCCCCCGGCTTCTATGGTCGAACGCGGAATTACAACCTGGTATTACCTGACCCATCCACTGGATGCCATTGCCATCTGGAACGGCGGGCTTGGCATTCCCGGCGCTGTGATGGGCGGGGCGCTGGCGTTGTACCTTTACTGCCGTAAAAAGGGGCTGATCTTTGCCGAATGGACGGACATCATTGCCCCCGGATTGGCACTGGCGCAGGCAATTGGGCGATGGGGCAATTTTGTGAATCAGGAATTATACGGGGCACCAACCAATCTGCCATGGGCAATTTTCATTGATCCGGTTCACCGCCTGCCTGAGTTCAAGGACATCGCCTACTATCATCCGCTGTTCTTGTATGAATCCATTTATAACCTTCTCAACATGGCCTTTCTGCTTTGGGCAGGGCGAAAATTCAGCAACCGGTTGAAGAAAGGCGACATCTTTTTAATGTATTTGATCATTTACCCGGTTGGGCGTTTTTTCCTGGAGTTTCTACGGTTAGACCCTTCGCCTTTGGCGGGTCTGAATGTCAACCAAACATTTATGGCTGTGATTGCGATCAGTTCAGCGGTTGGGTTGTTGTGGCGGCACCGCAAGGGAAGCAATCCATCGCAAACGATTAGCGGCTGAAATTTTATCGGATGGATAGAACGAATTTGAGGGGATGAAAAATGATTTACGCAGAAAATTTGACCAAGCACTTTGCCGATTTCGTTGCCGTGCAAGGCATTAATCTGGATGTGCCGGCCGGGCAGGTGCTGGCCTTGCTGGGACCGAACGGCGCCGGTAAAACGACTACCGTACGCATGTTGACCTCCGTGCTGCGCCCGACCAGCGGAAGCGCAAAGATTGCCGGTTACGATGTGGTTCAGGAAGCAGAGAAAGTGCGATCTTCGGTAGGCGTTTTGACCGAGCATCATGGCTTGTATGCTCGAATGAATGCCGATGAATATCTGACTTTTTACGGACGCCTGTACCGGATGCCAGACCCGGACATTGAGCAGCGCAAGAGCGAATTGTTGGAACAGTTTGGGCTGGCAGATGCGCGTAAAAAGAAACTTGGCGAATACTCCAAAGGCATGCGGCAAAAGCTAGCGCTGGTGCGCGCCTTGCTGCATAACCCGCCGGTGCTGTTGCTGGACGAGCCGACTTCTGCCATGGATCCGGAGAGCGCAAGAATTGTGCGGGATGCCATCCTTGCCCTGCGTTCTGACCAGCGGGCAGTCATCCTTTGTACCCACAACCTTGCAGAAGCGGAGCAGCTTGCCGATCAAATTGCCATCATTCGCCGTGGACGGATTATTTTGAATGATGTGCCCGAACGGCTCAAACGAGTCTTGTTGGGACCTGAGGAATATGAGGTAGTTCTGCGGAACGGCGCGGTAATCACTGCCGAAATTCTGCCGCATGGAGTTACCCTCAGCCGACAGGAAAATGGCCGCTTTGTATTTCAAATTGACCAGCCGCAGGCAATCATCCCGGTGTTGTTGAAGAGCCTGCTGGATCACCACCTGCCGGTGCTTTCCTGCGCACCTGTGCCGCGCAGTCTGGAAGAAGCTTATTTACGGGCAGTCAGCCTGCATGAGGAAAACGGCAATGAAAGCAATTGATCTTCGCCCAGCCCTGATCATCGCGCAGCGGGAGGTGCGTGACCAGTTCCGCGATTGGCGGATTATCTTCCCGATTGTGTTCTTAACGCTGTTTTTCCCTTTTCTGATGAATTTCACCGCCCGACAACTGCTCAATTTTGTCAATCAATACGGTGCAGGGCTGGTTGGCGAGCGGTTGATTCCGTTTTTGTTGCTGATTACGGGCTTTTTCCCCATCAGTGTTTCACTGGTCATTGCGCTGGAAAGTTTTGTGGGTGAAAAAGAGCGTGGCAGTATTGAACCGCTGTTAACCTCACCGCTTGCTGACTGGCAGCTTTACCTCGGTAAATTGCTTTCCTCCACTGTGCCGCCGCTGGTGGGCAGCTTTTTGGGGATGGCGGTCTACGTTGGCGGATTGCTCATCAATCGTATTCCCTTACCGGATGCAGAAACCATGCTGCAAATCATCGTCCTGACCATTATGCAGGCGGTGGTGATGGTCAGCGGTGCGGTGGTTGTATCCACCCAGGCCACCTCAGTACGGGCTGCCAATCTACTGGCAAGTTTCATCATTATTCCGATGGCCCTGTTGATTCAGGCTGAGGCGGTGGTGATGTTTTGGGGGCGAGAAACGCTCTCCCTCTGGTGGATTGTGTTTGGTCTGTTGGTGCTGGCAATCCTGCTGATTCGCGTGGGACTGGCGCATTTTCAGCGCGAAGAATTATTGGGCAGAGAAATTGACGTGCTCAATTTCCGCTGGATATGGCGCATCTTCTGGGGCAGCTTCCGCGGCGGCGCTCGCAATCTGCTGGATTGGTATCGGAATGTGCTGGGTAAGACTTTGCTTGAGCTGCGCGGCAGTTTTTTGGCAGCCGCGGTGCTCGCCGTAATTGTGATTATTCTCGGCGCTCAGCAGGCTGACCGCTTTGTCTTCATCTTGCCGGAAGGTCAATTTCAAGAACGTGTACAGGAGTTGGGTCTTGAGGTTCCAGGTGGCGCAATGGGGAACTTTACAAACATCTTTTTTCAGAACATGCGTGCGCTGATGATTGGATTACTGTTGGGATTGTTTTCTTTCGGTGTGTTGGGTACCCTACCCCTGGTTGCAACGCTTGGTTTGCTGGGTTACCTCACCCGAATTATGGAAATCAACCAATTGCCGGCTGCTCAATTGATTCTTGCGGGGATTGTGCCGCACGGCATTATTGAAGTGCCGGCAATTCTGCTGTCAACGGCGGCAGTTTTGCGAATCGGTTTTTTACTGGCAACACCGATGAAGGACAGGACAATCGGTGAGGTCTTCTTAATGGCGTTAGCCGGTTGGTTGCAAGTGATGGTCGGAGTGGTAACGCCTTTATTGCTCCTGGCAGCACTGATTGAATCGTGGATCACGCCGCTGATTCTGGTTCGCTTTTTCGGCTGATTCGGTACCAAAAAATTGTTTATGGAAAGGGAACGGCATGGATCAAATCATCTTTCTGGGCACCGCAAACGCCATTCCCGCCATCGGTCGGGAAAATACGCATTTATTAATCCGCCACGGTGAGGAAGCGATTCTGGTGGATTGCGCCGCCAACCCAATTGTTCACCTGCAGCGCGCTGGGGTCAACTTTGACCACATCAATCATTTGATTTTGACTCATTTTCACCCGGACCATGTTTCCGGCGCTCCGCTGTTTTTGATGGATTTGTGGCTTTTGGGGCGGAAGAAGCCCTTGTTTATTTACGGGCTGGAACATACCCTCAGTCGGTTGCAAGCCATGATGGAATTATATGACTGGCGCTCCTGGCCGGGCTTCTTCCCAATCGAATATTGCATAATTCCAGCCGTGGAGGGGACAGAACTGCTGAAGTTAAGGGGTCTGGAAATTGTTGCATCGCCGGTCCGGCATCTGTTACCGACGATAGGCATTCGGGTTTCATTTGAGGATATTCAAAAAACGGCGGCCTATTCCAGCGATACCGAACCATGCGAAGAGGTTGAGCGTCTGGCGAAAGGTGCTGATATCCTGATCCACGAATCGGCGGGGAGCACCGTCGGTCATTCTTCGGCGCGGCAGGCCGGAGAAGTGGCAAGCAAAGCCGGTGTGAAAAGTCTCTATCTGATTCACTATCCGGCTCATGTAACCAAACAAGCACTGATGCAAGAGGCACAGGCTGCTTTTGACGGTCCGGTGTTTGTTTGCGAAGATTTTATGGGGATTGATCTGACAACGGGCTGACAACGGGCGCGTGAATCACCAGCCAAGCAGGAAAGGTTCCCACTCGATATATTCGGTCAGATGACGCCCGAATATATACAAAGCGGAAGCAGGCGGTTCGGAGGGAGTGCGCATCAGCTGCATACCGGCCTCAGTCAGTGTGCGCCCGCCTTTGCGATGGTTGCACTGCGGGCAGGCAGTCACCACATTAGTCCAGATGTGTTGACCCCCTAAGTGGCGCGGAATGACGTGATCAATGGTCAGATCGCCGCTGCGTTTACCGCAGTACTGGCAGGTGTAGTTGTCGCGCCGGAAGACCTCTCGCCGGGTCAATTTGACCCTGGGGCGGGGACGATGCACCATGTGTTGCAGGCGGATGATCGAGGGACGCGGGAATGAAGATCCAGCGGTGTGAATTTCGCCTCGTCCGTTCATCACCATGGATGCTTTATGTGTCAAAATCAAACCAACCGCACGGCGTAAGTCGCAGACATTGATTGGCTCGAAATTGGCGTTGAGTACCAGCACATTATCCGCCATTGCGACCTCACCTGCAAAATTATAGCACCACCTTTCTACAATCGCTATGAGAAATGGGTTAAGAAGTGTTAATATTGTACAAAGATACGCTTTCGGAGGTGAACGGTGAAAATCTTAATTGCGGGCGGTTCGGGTCTGATTGGCTCTGCTTTGACCCGTCATTATATGGAAAAGGGACAGGAAGTTTACATCCTGAGCCGGCGTGGTTCAACCGCGGGCTTGCCGGCAGGCGCCAAAGGTGTGGAATGGGATGCCCAATCGGCCGGGGGGTGGGGCGACCTGATGAATGAAATGGATGTGGTCATCAACCTGACCGGAGAAAACCTGGGGGCGGGGCGGTGGACAGAGGAGCGCAAGCAGCGGTTTTACACCAGCCGCATCCAATCCGGCAAAGCGTTAATTGAAGCCATGCGCCAGGCTGCCCGAAAACCGGCGGTGCTGGTGCAGTCTTCGGCGGTTGGTTATTATGGAGATGGCGGTGATCAGGTGCTGGAGGAATCCAGTCCGCCGGGCAAGGATTTTCTAGCCCGTTTGTGTGTGGATTGGGAGGAATCGACCCGCGAGGCTGAGTTCATGGGCGTGCGGCGTATTGTTTTACGCACCGGTGTTGTGCTGGCAGAGGGGGCGGAGGTGTTGAACCGTTTGATTTTGCCGTTCCGTTTGTTTGTTGGTGGACCTTTGGGCAGCGGCAGGCAGTGGCTGCCGTGGATTCACATGGCGGATGTGGTGGGAGCAGTGGATTATCTGGTGGAAAATTCGAACTTCGATGGCATCTTCAATTTGAGCGCACCCCAGCCGGTTCAGAACGCTACTTTTGGGAAAACGCTGGCTCGCATTTTACATCGCCCATACTGGATTCCAGTGCCGGCCTTTGCCTTGAAACTGGTTTTGGGAGAGATGAGTAAACTGGTATTGGAAGGCCAACGTGCCATCCCAAAGCGGCTGCTGGAAGCCGGGTATGTCTTCCGCTTTGTGGAACACGAAGCGGCATTGCGCGACCTGTTAATCAAGGGCTGATTGGTTGGAGTGCGCTCTGCAGGATCGTTTCACCGATGATCTGAGCCAGTTGAGGATTGTTTTCTTCGAGCAGAACCGCAATGGCCAGCGGTGTTCCACCCCACTGAGGCAGCGTTCCGCCAATAAACCAGGTATATGCGCTTGAATCGTAGTGTTGAGCCGAAAGCGACTGCCAGATGGGGATATCTTCAGATGCCAGTTTGCTCACCGCTGCGGTGATGGCGGCACTGTTGCCGAAAACAGAAACAGGTGAGCCGGCCGGCAAAATGACCGCCCCCTGATGGGGTGTCAGTACCGAAACAGCCAGCCGCGGGCTGGGGCGCGTTCCAGCATTGGTCAATGCGGCGGCCGCCTGTGCCATTTGCAAAGGGGTTACTTTAACCTCGCTTTTCCCAATTGCTGCGTTCCGGCTGCTGGTCAGTTGACCGGTTTGGGCGGGGGGGGCCACATCCAGCCGAATATCCGGCGCGGTGAAAAAACCCAGGTCATTGAACAGTTGTTTCATCTGAGCGATGGTTATGGAGCGGCTCATCTCTACCAAAGCAGCCGGGCAGCCGGCTTCAATGGCCGTTTCAAGACTGAGCGGGACGCGCGGTGGACGGGCGCAGGTGAGGGTCTGATTTTCATAGTTGTAGGAAAGATTGAGTGGTAAAACAGGCAGGCTGCCCTTCTCGCTCAGGTAGGCATAGAAAAAAGGTCCCAGCACGGTAGCGGTGGGGTATTGACCCTGGGTAACCCGATTGACAAACGGAGCAGCGGGATCGTTCAGCCATTCGGTGTAGCGTTCATTGAGCTGGTTTGGATCGTAATAGGGATGAGAGGCAATTGCCAGTATCTCCCCGCTGCGGGCATTGAGCAGGACAATGGCGCCGCGATGATTTTCCATAAGGCCGTCGGCAATCCGCTGCAAACCAAGATCGAGGCTGAGGCGCACATCCAAACCTTCCGGCGGCTGAGAATAAAGCAGCTCTGCCAGCCAGATTTGCGAAGCAGGGTTGCCCTGTAAACCGCTTAGATATCCATCCAGCGTGGCTTCCAACCCGGCTTTCCCAAAACGCGGGTTGATGTAACCGACCGTGTTGCCGAGCGGAGGATAGAGCAGTTCGCGGTTCAGACTGCCGCGTTCTCCGCTGGTGGTGGCAATCACTTCGTTGCGCCGGTCCAGCAAATCACCCCGCGGGACAAACCGCAAATTGACCATCCAACGAATATTGTCAGGGCGTGAAAGTAAGGCATCGGCGCGGACAATGCTCCACCAGCCGGCCAGAATTGCCAGCGCGCTAAAACCGATCAGAAAAAGCGCCGATACCCACGTGTATGCCCGCGGCTGTTGAACGGGCAGGGGTGGATCATTGTGGGGGGTACTGATCCACAGCAGCATCCCAACGGCAATGAAACAGGTAACCAGTGAAGAGCCGCCATAGGACACAAACGGTAATGTGACTCCGGTCAGTGGCAGCAGGCGCAGGTTGCCGCCCATGATCAAAATGGCTTGAATGGCAAAATACACACCAATCCCGGCAGCCAGAAAACGCCGGAAGGTGGTACGGGCGGCCAGCGAGATAGAAAAACAGCGGTAAGTCAACAGCGCAAACAGGGAGATGATTGCCAGCATACCCGCCAGCCCGCTTTCTTCGGCAATTGCGGCGGCAATGAAGTCGGAATGGGCAACCGGGACGAGGGCAGGGCTGCCAAGTCCTATCCCGCTGCCCAGTAATCGCCCGGCGGCAACTGAAATCAGGGACTGGACGATTTGAAAGGAACGGTTGGCAGGATCAGCCCATGGGTCAAGCCAGGCTTCAATGCGCAGGCGGATGATGTCGAAAACCAGGCTGCCTGCCACTGTCGCAGCCAGCAAAAACAATCCACTGATGATTAAAATCCTTCTGCGACCGGCAGCCAGGAAAATCACAAGCGTATAAATTCCGATGATGAGAGTGGCAGCGCCAAGATCGCGCTGAAGCACAAGCATCAGGGCAGCCGAACCGGTCATGATCAGGGTGGGGGTAAGCAGGGCGGGCAGCCCAAAATGGAAGGGGATGCGATCTGCCAGATAGGCTGCCAGATAAATCACCAGCAGCAACTTTAACGGCTCGGATGGTTGCAAGTAAAGACCACAGCAGCCCAGCCACAGACGCGGGCCTTCGCCGGGCGGATAAGTGCCCAGTAAAAAAGTGAGCGCGGTCAGCAGTAAACCAACCGTCAGCCAGAGATATTTATAGCGGCGCAGCCAGCTGAACACCTGTGGATAGCGGTTTATGAGAATCAGGGCAATCATCCCGACGGTCAGCCAAAGGGTTTGGCGGTTGCCTAATTGGCTATCCAGCCGGTAAATGGTGAGCAATCCCCAACCGCTCAACAGGCCGGTGACTGGCAGGAGGTAAGGGTCGTGCTCTTCTAACTGGCGGTTAAGAAAGCGATAAGCCAGGCTGAAAAGCGCCAGCCAGCCTGCCCAGCCAATCCAGTGCAGCCAGCGGTACTCAACCTGAAAGGTATGCAGTCTGACCGCCGGGGAGAGCGTCAAAATCAGGCTGTAAAGGGTGAGCGCCAGCGCGGCTAACCCGATCAGCCTGCGCTCCAAGGGGTTTTGAGTGGCAGCAGCCGGAGGGAAAAGGAATCTCACGGTTTGAGGTATTTATCCACCAGTAACGAGAGTTTTTGACGTGTTTCCGGTGGAATGCGGGCTGGATCGGTGATGAGCGCTTTTTCAAGCGCAGAGCTGCAGTCACAGTCGGTGTTTTCGTCAAGCTGGGCTGCCAGTGTGCGAATGGTTTGCTGGGCGGCAGCCGTATTTTGAGAGAGGGTGCGGATGACCATCTCAACATTGACCGGCTCTTCTGCCAGATGCCAGACATCGTAATCGGTGATGTGCGCCAGGCTGGCATAGCACATTTCGGCCTCGCGTGCCAGAAAGATCTCCGGGCAGGTGGTCATCCCAATGATGGAAATGCCCCAGGCACGAAATAGGTGCGATTCGGCGCGGGTTGAAAAGCGGGGTCCTTCTATGGTAATGAAAGTTCCGCCCTGATGGACTTCAACCCCAGTACTTACCGCGGTTTCGTACAACTGGCGGGAGAGACTTGCACAATAGGGGTCGGCCGTGCTGATGTGCGCCACCAGCCCTTCACCAAAGAATGTCCGTTTGCGGTCGCGGGTAAAATCTATCACCTGGTCGGGGATCACGAAATTGCCGGGTTTGTAATCATGGCGCAGCGATCCACAGGCGCTGACACCGATCACAAAGCGCACGCCCAGCTGTTTGAGGGCGTAAATGTTGGCGCGGTAATTGACCTCCGATGGCAGAATGTGATGCCCAATCCCATGCCGGGCGAGAAAGGCTACCCGTTTGTCTTCAAGGGTGCCGATCAGGATGGGGGCACTGGGTTTACCAAACGGGGTGTTGACTTCAATGGACTGGACATCTTCCAGTCCTTCAAAATGATACAGGCCGGAGCCGCCGATGATTCCGAGTATGGCTTGTTGACTCATGCTATTCTCCCTTTTGAATATTTTTTATTTTTTGGGTTCGATTTCAATGCGGAAAGTGAGTTGCCCACAGCGTAATTCGTCGCCGGAAACGATGACAGCCCGTGTGGTTAACCGTTCTCCATTCAGGAAACTGCCATTGGTCGAATTCAAATCTTCGACCCACCATTGATTTTGCTGGAAAGTAAAGCGGGCATGGCGCGCCGAGACGGTCTCGTGAGCAACCGGCAGATTACAGCCCGGATCGCGTCCCAAAATCACTTCGCTGGTCTGAAAGCGGGTGACCTCGTCGGATGGTGCATCCAACGGGGTGATCAGCAGCGCGGGAAGGGCTTCGTGGGTGAACTCCTGAGTTTTCAGGCGCAAATCCCGCCAGATGACGCTGAAAGCCCAGTACAAAAAGGCATACAGCAGCAGGGCGAACAGGATGCGTAAAACGAGGACAGCAATGGCGCTCATGCTGGCATTATACCGGAGGTTGGGCAGGGGATGTTCCGCCAACCGGGGAAGATTCACCGCTATCCTCGCCATAAATTAGCATGAAACCTGCCAGCGAAATGACATCCCCCGGAAAGAGGGTGGTTTGAGTAATACGTTGTCCGTTGACAAAGGTCCCGCCGGAAGAGTTGAGATCGAACAAGATGGTTTGATTTTTAGTGCGGCGGATCTGCGCATGAGCACGGGAAACCCGCAGGTCTTTGATGACTAAGTGGTTGTCATTGCGTCTGCCGATGTTGATGACCGGTTGATCCAGAGGAAAGAATTGACTGCCGTGCAGTATCAGGTAAGCCCGTCTGTCTGAGGTGGATTGGCTGGTGACGCTTTCGTTTGAAAGATGCAGCACGGCGGTCGAGCCGGGTAGAGTATCCTGATAAGCGGCGGTGATGCGCGGGTTGCCGGGCGGCTGACGGGGATCTGCAACGATCTGAATCACCGGCGGGGCAGCAAAGGATGCGCCCGATTCACGCACGGTTTCGAGCAAGGTTTGGTTCAACCATGTCATCCATTCGGGATTGTTCTGCCATGTGGCTGCTTCTTCCGGGTGCATGGCAAACACCAGAACGTTGGGCAGGGGGAGATTTTCGTCGGTTTCCGCCAGCAATTGTTCACGCAGGGCTTCGACGATGAGAACTGCCAGCGGGGAGTGCTCCTTACGCCACGCCAGCCCAACCAGGCGGTTTTCGATCAAATCTTTGAGGCGGGACTCGATATCATCAAGACGGGATTTCATACTTTATAATTATAAGACCAGTCGAGGAAAGAAGATGAACCAGGCCGGATTTGAGGAACTTCAACATACTGCGGATTGGGCGCTGAGAGTTTGGGCGCCGAATCGGGAGGAGCTGTTCCGGCAGGCTGCCATCGGGATGAATGCCCTGATGGGGTTGAAATTGCAGGATGAACCTGTCCATAAAAAAGTGGAACTTTATCTGTTGGCTGAAGATGATGAAAGTCTGCTGGTAGGCTTTTTGAATGAAATTCTATTTTATCTGGAAATTGAGCGAATCGGTTTCGAGGATTTTCCCTTAAAATTAAATGGCAACAGGTTAATTGCCGAATTATGGGGTAAACCAATCCGCAGCATCGAAAAACCGATTAAGGCAGTTACCTTTCACAATCTCGTCGTGCAACGCGGCGAAGATGGATTGGAAGCCCGCTTGGTGTTTGATGTGTAGCGAGGTGAGCCATGATTCGAATTCAGGACCTGAACAAAATTAGCGAATATGAGTGGGAGATTCCCAGGTCGTACCGACAAGATATGCGCGTAGCCGTGCGGCTGTTTGTCACCCGGCGGCTGCTGGAAGCTGCCTTGCAGGATTTATCCATTGAGCAGGCCATCAATGCGGCGACACTGCCGGGGGTGGTTGAACCGGTGGTGGTGATGCCGGACATGCATCAGGGTTATGGTTTTCCGATTGGTGGAGTGGCGGCCACACGTTATCCGAGCGGGGTCATCTCGCCGGGGGCAATTGGCTATGACATTAACTGCGGGGTGCGCCTGCTGGCTTCCACCATACCCTTGGAGGCGGCAGAAGAGCGATTAGATGATCTGGCGAACGCGCTTAATCAATATTGTCCCAGCGGCGTAGGAAGTGAAGGTTCCATCCACTTAACCACGGCCGAACTGGAAGCGGTCTGTCGGCAGGGTGCGCGCTGGGCGTTGAAGAAGGGCATGGCCAGCGAGGAGGATTTACACCGCACTGAAGAGGGTGGCTGCCTGCAAGGGGCTGACCCGGGTAAGGTCAGCCAGCGTGCCAAACAGCGCGGCATGCTTCAGCTGGGAACGCTCGGGGCAGGCAATCACTTTATTGAGGTGGATGTCGTGGATCAGATTTTTGATGGCGAAGCCGCTGCAGCGATGGGTTTGCAGGAAGGCATGCTTACGTTGATGATCCACTGCGGTTCGCGCGGTTTTGGTCATCAGATTTGCACCGATTATGTGCAGGACTTACAATCTGCTGTCAAACGCTATGGCATCCAGCTGCCCGACCGTGAACTGGTATGTGCCCCGTTAGACAGCCCTGAGGGGCAGAATTATCTGGCTGCCATGCGATCAGCCGCAAATTATGCGTTCTGCAACCGGCAGATTCTTGCGCACCATGCCCGGCGCGCCTTTGAGGAGGTTTTTGCCGGCAGCGGGCTGCGCTGGCAGTTGCATCAGGTTTATGATATTGCCCACAACATGGGTAAAGTGGAAACCCACGACGTCAATGGCAGGAAAATGAAAGTGTGTGTGCATCGGAAAGGCGCAACCCGTGCGTTTGGACCGGGCAACCCCGAATTGCCGGATGTGTATAAACCAATCGGTCAGCCGGTGCTGGTGCCGGGCAGTATGGGGACGGCATCCTGGGTACTGGTTGGCACTGAGGACAGCATGGCGCGTTCGTGGGGTTCTACCTGTCACGGGGCCGGGCGGGTGCTCAGCCGCCACAAAGCGAAAAAAGACTTCCGCGGTGAACGCCTGCGCAACGACCTGGAACAATCCGGTATTCATGTGCGGGCCGGTTCAATGTCCGGGCTGGCGGAAGAAGCGCCGATGGCATATAAAGATGTGGATGAAGTGGTCGAAACGGTCAACGGGGCGGGCATTGCCCGCAAAGTTGCCCGGCTGCGCCCGGTAATTGTCATCAAGGGTTAATCCTGATCGCTGCTCTCCCCGCGGGGACTGCTGATCACAGCGGTGCGAGCGCGGGTCAGCTCAATCAGCGCTTTCACCGGCAGGCGGATGTTCAGCCCGCGCTGCCCGCCGGAGACATGAATTTTCTCGTGCTGCATGGCGGCCTCATCCAGCACTACTTGAAAACCGCGTTGCAACAAGGCCAGCGGGGAGATACCTCCAGCCTGCAGACCGGTCAGCTGTTCGGCTTCGCGCTGACTGGGGAGTTTTAACTTTTTCTCCCCTAAAAAAGCTGCCAGAGCTTTCAAATCCACCTGATGAGGGGCAGGAATGACCGCCAGAATGGGTTTACCGCCTTTTTCTCGGGTGACGACGATGGTTTTATAAATCAGGTTCGGGTCAACCCCCAGCAAACGGGCAGTATCCATTCCGCTGATTTTTTCGTTGGGCAGTTCAAAAGCCTCAAAAGGGATCTTTTTTGCAGTTAGAAGGCGGGTAACGTTGTTTGTGACCATTGTGACCCCTGGAATGGGTTGGTGCGCCAGCGCGGAGGACGCAGGTAAATGGGGTTGCTGAAAATCCAGCCACGCCGTTTGCCCAAATAATTGAGGTAGCATTCCACCCGATAAATGCCCGGTTCACGAGTAATGTGAGTACAAACCTCGTGGGTTGTCCATGTTTTGATGACTTTTCCATCTTTCAGTAAATTGCACTCCGTTTTAAGCGGGAGGCGGATTTGCAGAGTAATGGCGCTATCCATCATCAGTTCATCACCCATGATGGCCTTGCCGTTTTTGCCCTGTGCACCGAAGCGAAAACCGCGTGTGGGAGCTGGCAAATCATACCCGATAAAGCAATGCCCTTGCTGGAAGGCCTGATAAATCATCTTGCGATCGGCGGTGAGGTCTCCGCTGAGGGGTTCAGGAGTCAACAAATGGGTGTTGATCGCTCGGAAATGAAATTCATAGGGGTAAATGATTCGACGAAATGGGCCGAGGCGGATATCCAGCGCGTGGGCGTCGGAGCCGCCAATCGCAACAACTTTGTGGTCTTGCCTGAGCAGATCGTCCCAGCGCGCCAGCACCTCCGGGTGGGGGCCGTGGGCAAGGTATTGTGGGAAAAAACCGTAAAAAATGGCATCGCCCCAGTTTTTGATTTGGGTTTTCAGTTCGCTGAGTCCATTCCACAATTCAATGCCGGTGTAACCGGTCACCTGCCAGTCATCCCAGGAAATATCTTCCTCATGGAAAAGCGGTAAAGCCGGATCGCGGGGATGAGCAATGAAGGAAAGCCCGCCACTTTCACGAACGCGGTCAATCAGGCGCTGCGGGTCGTCTGCAAAACGAGCCATTTCCCGGTTACAACCCAACACCAGCAAATGCGATTTCTGCGGCAGGCGCGCCTGATCGTGGACTTCTTCTCCGATCAGCATCAGCAGGATCTTGCCATTTTTGCGGTGATAGCCTTCAAAGCCGTTGACCAATACGTTATGATCGGTTACGATGACGACATCCAAACCCGCTTGCAAGGCAGCCCGGGCAATGTCGGCATGCAGGCCGCTGCCGTCAGAATAGCGAGTGTGCATGTGCAGATTGGTGACCAGTTCGTGCATGATGGTTGACGATTTCCACCCTGAAACGGTATAATCGGGTCGTTCAAGATTAAGGAGGAACGAGCGTGGTAAATTACATTGACATTGCTTTGATTATAATCTCAATCGCGTTGATTGCGAGCGTGATCTTTCAAAATAAAGGCGTCGGTCTCGGCGGTTTGACCGGTGCAGATAGCAGTCAGGTTTTCACGGCTCGGCGCGGTCTGGAAAAAACCGTTTTCCTGATCACCATCGGACTGGCGATTCTCTTCGTCATCCTTACACTCCTTTCGGTTGCCATTGGTTCCTGAATCAAGCAGCAGGGATTCAAGATCAGGATATACTCCATACAGTTAAGGGCGATTGGCACCTTTCTGGGGAAATCGCCCTTTTAGGTTTAACTGAAAATGAAAAAATTTCGCTGGCAAATCCTCATAATTCTTCTGACCGGTTTGGTGGTTGGAATTTTGCTGCTCAGTGAGCAGCCGGAGGGGGTAACTCAAATCGTGCCGGAACCGGTCACCGGCGGTTTTTACACCGAAGCGTTGATTGGTTCTTTACAGCGATTAAACCCCATCCTGGATTTTTACAATCCGGCTGACCGGGATGTGGACCGCCTTCTTTACAGCCGTCTGTTGTCCTTTGATGAACGCGGCATTCCGGTGCCCGATTTAGCCGCCTCTTGGGGAATTTCTCAGGACGGGACAATTTACAACTTTGAGATCAGAACGGAAGCCAAATGGCATGATGGTCAGCCGTTAACTGCCGCTGATATTGTCTTCACCATTGAGTTGCTGCGCAACGGCGGCGAAATTGTGCCGGCAGACCTGCAGCGTTTTTGGCGCGATGTAGAAGTTGTACAATTAAGCGAAACCCTCATCCAGTTCAAACTTCCGGAACCGTTTGCTCCATTTTTGGACTATTTGACTTTTGGCGTTGTTCCTCAGCATTTGTTAGGCGGCCGAACGATTGATCAGATCCGTGACTTGCAATTCAATATCCAACCGGTGGGTTCCGGACCGTACCGTTTTGATCAGTTGATTGTTGAAGACGGTCAAATTGTGGGGGTTTCCCTGCTGGCCTTTGAAGATTATTACGGCAAAAAACCGTTTATTCCGCAAGTCATCTTCCGCTACTTCCCGGACGCTGCTTCGGCTTTACAGGCCTATCAGGCTGACCGGGTGATGGGAATCAGCTCAATCAGCGAGGATGTGCTTGCTTCGGCGCTTGCCGAGCGAGATTTGGCAATCTACACCGGTCGAAAACCAGAACTCAGTTTGATTCTTTTCAATCACAAAAATCCCGAAGCAGGCTTTTTACAGAATCCCGAAATACGGCGGGCGCTGTATCTGGGAATCAACCGTCAGTATCTGGTGGATCGGGTGCTGGGTGGTCAGGCCATTCTGGCGGATGGGCCAATCTTCCCCGGTACGTGGGCATATTACGATGGTCTGCCGCGGGTCAATTATGATCCGGAGCGCGCCCGACAGATCTTGATAGATGCCGGTTATAGCCTGCCAGCCGAAGGCGGTGAGGTGCGGATCGGCAAGGACGGCGATGCGCTTCAATTTACAATGCTGGTGCCGGATACGGCTCGTTACCGAGCCCTTGCTGAAGCCATCCAGCAGGACTGGGCGGCGTTGAACGTGCAGGTCACGCTGGAGTTTTTACCCTATCCGGACATCATTGAACAACACCTGACCCTGCGAGATTATCAGGCCGCTCTGGTGGATTTGAATTTTACCCGCTCTCCCGATCCTGATCCCTATCCGTTTTGGGACTCCATTCAGGCAACGGGTGGGCAAAACTACACCCAGTGGGATCACAAAATTGCCAGCGAATATCTGGAGGAAGCCCGTATTACCCTTGACCTGAACGAACGTGCCCGTCTTTACCGTAATTTTCAGGTGATCTTTGCTGATGAATTGCCGGCGCTGCCGCTGTTTTACCCTGTCTACAACTACGGCGTAGACCGACAGGTGCAAGGGGTGCGGATGGGGCCGTTGCTGGAAAGCAGTGACCGCTTTACCACCCTGCTGGAATGGTATCTTTCCAGTCGCCCGGCAGCGGTAACACCTACCCCCTGAGTTCAGGATTTTGACCAATGACTTCCCTTTCTCATGACGCGGCCTTTCTTCAATCCGCTGCGCAGGTTTTGGAAGATTACCTGCTCTCGGAAGTATTGTTTTGGCCGCTGCAGCGCGAAAAAGGGGCAATGCTGGGCGGGGATTCAGATCAATTAACGCCCGGTAATTTACTCTTAAGCCTTGCCCGCCTCAGCAAGGAGGATTTGGCTGAACCTTCTCTTCAAACAGCTTTGCAGAGAATTGACGAAGTGCGCCAGCGGTGGAAATCGGCGTGGCTCAACAAATGCCGTAAAGAGTGGGAGCAGCGTTTGCGGCTCTGGCTGCACTATGTGGATGATTTACAGAGAGAAGACGGGCGGGTGTTACCTGCGGATTACTCCTTTCATGTCCGCCAGCGGGTCATTTTGGAGTTGTTGGGGAAAGAGATTGGCGATTTACCTCCTGAAAAAAGGCTGAAACTGCAAAGTGCTGATGAGGTTCTCCGTTCACTCAGCCAGCCGGGAGAATTCATCTGGCAAAAGGGTCTACAAGAGCGCTTCCCTGCTTCCTCGTTCTGGTATCTTTATATGAAAACTGGAAGAGGGATTTCTGAATGAGCAAAAAACGATTTTTTACCGGTAATGGTGATAACGGTACAACCGGACTACTGGGTGAGGGGCGGGTTTCCAAAAATCACCTGCGCATCGAGGCGCTCGGTTGTTTGGATGAAACTTCTGCTGCATTAGGTTTTGCGCGCAGTCTTACCCAGGATCAACACATTGCCGGGCTGGTTCTTCAAATTCAACGAGAATTGTATCAACTGATGGCGGAAGTCGCCGCTACGCCGGAAAATGCCGGGCAATTTCGTTCAATTACTGCCGAACACGTTCGATGGCTCGAACAACAGGCCGATGAACTGAGCGAAGAAATTGAATTGCCGCGAGAATTTATTGTGCCGGGGGATACGGTTGCCGGCGGAGCATTCAGCCTGGCTAGAGCCATTTGCCGCCGGGCTGAAAGACGGGTGGTAGAATTAAACGAACAGGAAGGACTGCAAAATCCACACCTTATTCCTTACCTGAACCGTTTGTCCTCCCTGTGTTTTGTGCTTGAATTATACGAAACGCAGGTGAATAACAAAACACGCCCCACATTGGCAAAACGACGGGAAACATGACTGGCACAATCATCAACGTCATCACCATTCTGGTTGGCGGAGTGCTTGGCCTGGTGCTGGGCAGCCGACTGCCCGAGCGCTTACGCCAGACCGTAATGGCTGGGCTGGGTCTGTTTACCCTTGCCTTCGGCTTGAAAATGTTTTTGGACACACAGAATGCTCTGGTGGTGTTGATCAGTTTGCTGCTTGGCGCGGTCATTGGCGAGTGGTTGCGGATTGAGGATGGGTTAAGACGTTTGGGCGTCTGGCTGGAAGCGCGTTTTTCCAAAAACGGGGATTCTGCAGCGGATAACCGCTTTGTGCGCGGCTTCCTCACCGCATCGCTGGTCTTTTGTGTGGGTCCAATGGCGATTCTTGGTTCAATTCAGGATGGCTTGACCGGCAATTTTCAGACACTGGCCGTCAAAGCCATTCTGGATGGCTTTGGTGCGCTGGCATTCGCCTCCACGCTGGGGGTGGGGGTGCTGTTCTCGGCGGTGGTGCTGCTGGGTTATCAGGGCAGCATCAGCCTGATGGCAGCCCAATTGCAGGCGCTGGTTACCCCGGCAATGATGCAGGAATTGAACGCTACCGGCGGGGTGATTTTGCTGGCGATCGCGATCGGCAGTCTGCTGGAGATTAAGCCCATTCGCGCCGGCAACTTTCTGCCGGCGCTGGTCATTGCTCCATTGATGGTGGTATTGATGCAGTTCCTGGGGGTTTATTGATTGGCCGGGTTCAGCTTTGCCAGTTCCTGATCAATGGTTTCAAATAATTCGGCTTGTCCCACCAGTTGTCCGTTCACGTTAAAAGTGGGGGTGCCGGTTACGCCCAAACCGCTGGCATAGTGGGCATCATCCAGTACTCGCTGCTGATGTTGACGGCTGTTGTAGCAGCGGTCAAATGCAGCCGTATCCAGATTCAGCTGGCGGGCAATGCCTTTCAGCATGGCGTCATTGAGTTCTGCACCAAAATTGGCAAAGACATAATCGTGATATTCCCAGAATTTACCCTGATCAAGGGCACAGTAAGCAGCTTCGGCTGCCCGGTAGGATTCTGGGCTGATAAAACTGAGCGGCACATATTTGAAGTAGACTTTACCGGTGGCAACATATTCCTCAACCAGACGTTTTTCAGATCTCTCCCAAAAATCGCGGCAATGAACGCACTTGAAATCCGAGTACTCTTCAATTTTTATGGGAGCGTTCGGGTCTCCAACGGCCTGGCCGTCAATTTGCGGGCGGGTGAACATCTCCGGTTTGGTAATCCGGTCGGCACTGGCGGGCTGGTTGGATACAATCAATAAAACAGCAATAGCAACGGCTACAACCGAAATGACGCTGATCAGGATAATGCGGTTTCGTTGTTCCTGCTTGCGGCGCTGTTCGCGAAGGGCGACTTTGCGGCTGGATTCTTTTGATTTGCCTGACATTCTTCCTCCGTGGATGAGCAAAATCGTTTAATGTTGAACAAATTTTGCCATAGATGATGAGATTTGTCCAGAAGAAATCAATCTACACAGGTTGGCATGTGTTGCTAGAAAACCATCAATCTGCATAATACGTCCACACGGAGAAACTCTGATCGCTGCGTTTGAAACCAATTTTCTGGTACAAAGAGAGCGAAGCGTGATTGTCATTCTGGGTGTTGACGGATAATTCCCAACATCCATCCCGTTTACAACGCTGGATTAAATCGGCGACCAGAGCAAAGCCAATGTGCTGCCGTGTGTGCGAAGGAAGGACCGCCAGCCGGGCAAGATGAACGGAAAAAAGATTGGAGGTGCTGATTTGAAATCCAACAACCTGACCATCCAACTCGGCTACGGTGGCGTAGCGGGCGCGCTGAAATGAGATTTCGATCTGGGGAAGCGAGTTTTGCCAAATCGGTTCAAACGCCTGCTGGTCAATGGCTGCAACTCGCGGCAGGTCTTCTTCTTCCATCGGACGGATGAATACCGAAGGTGGAATTGGCAAATCGTCTTCTCCCCTGTCGTTTAATTCGCGATACAGGGTCACAATGGATTGATGATACAGAAATCCAACACCGGTCAGCAGGGGAATCAGCCATTCCTTCAACCCCAACGCAGCAATGGTAGGCATGTTTTGGGGGTCAAAATGTGCCAGACATTTGTTCATGAGCGTCTCCCAGTGCTCTTCCGGAGAAACGCCCCGGCGGCAGGCGTACATGCGCAGCCATGCAATGCCAGCCGGTTCTTCGATCAAAGCCAGCGCAGCGCAAATTCCCCGCGCGTCTTCAACAACCCAAAAGGGTTGCTTGCCGATCCAGTCCAGTGGTGAAGACCAGTCCAGATGGTAAAAGACATGATCGGCATGATCGAGTTCAGTCGAAAGTACTGGACGATCCTCTGGGTTGGCAGGACGAATTATGAGTTGCTCTGACATATAAACTGGTCAAATGAACGAGGGCTATTTCATTCCGCTTAAGCGGCGGATGATGCCCATCAAACTCCGCAGCAGCCGGTCTTTCATGGACAATTTGCGCTTTTCTTCTAGCGCAGCATCCATGCTGACGAGAGACTCAATGCGTTTGCCCTGCCGCAATTGAATGGTAGAAATGCGCTGCAATACATACGCGCGCATCTCCTTTTCTGAAATCTGTTTGAACAAAGCCGCAGATTGGTTGAACAAATTGAGGGCTTCATCAAAGCGTTTCAAATCTTCCAATGCGCTGGCAAGATTGGCAAGCGCCATGGCCTGACGTTTAAGGTCGCCGGCAGATGCAAACACCTGTTCGGTGCCGAGGGCTGCCTGATACGCCTCTTCGGGTTTTCCGGCTTTGAGCAGCGCAACCGAGAGGTTGTTTTTCATTTCCGCCTGTTGGAGCGACTGATTTTCTGCCGATAAGGCTTCAACCGCCTGAGCAAAGGCTTTTGCAGCAGTTTCGTACTCCTCGTTCTGGTAGGCTTCCCATGCTTTTTGAGTAATGAGCTGAATGTCGGCTTCGGACATGGTACATTCCTCGTGCAGCGGTATTAGTAGGTAATTTCCAGCAATCCTTCGGCAACTGCCCGCAACTTTTCTACGGAAAGTTCACTTAATCGCATGGCCAGTTTCAGGTAGGGTAAATTGACCGGTTTGCATATAAATTCGCGCACATCCTCGGGCAATTCCATGAAGCGTTGAATGGCAATCCTTTCCGCACGCCATTGTCCAATCGGACCGCGCTGGTCAAAAAGTTCTTCCATGCGGATTTGTAAGTGGTCGGTGAGGATTTCCAGTTCTGGCAGCGGGATGGCTTTTTCACCCAATTCGTAGGATTCAATCCGCTCTTTGGGTATGGCTGTCTTTTCTTCCATTTGTTGCAACGTCAGGTTCAGGGTTTGACGTGTCATCCGCAGGCGTGCGCCGATAATTTTATGGCGCAAAGCCACATAAGCCGGGGATTGTTCAAATGGCTCCTGCAGTCCCTGCCCCAACAGGGATTGTGCGCTCCAAAAATGTTCTAATGGGATATCCAGGTAGTAGGCAAACGCTTCCAGCTGCGGTAAAGAGGGTGCAAGCAACCCGGCTTCAATCTGTTCGTATTGCGCGGGGGTTATTCCCATTGCCCGTGCGCACTGTTCGACACTGCGGTTGCGCGAAATTCGGGCGTCATAAATCAATAATCCCAGTTTGCGGGTTCGTAATTGGGTTGCCTGTTGGATAGTTTTCATTGAATACCTCACCGAAGCGGGATGAAACAGCCGTTCATCCCATTATAGCATTGCCCAAAAAAAATTTATCTACGCCTTCCCAGCATACTGCTGAGGTCGGCGCCAAATACCTCTGGTCCCAGTTTGAAGCCGGCTGCTTCCAACCGCGGCATGAAAAGCGGGCGAATACCGGTTGGCTTCAGTTCACCAATCACTTTGCCGTCGGGGTCAATACCGGTTTGCTGGAATTTGAAAATATCTGTCATCACGACTGTTTCACCTTCCATACCGGCAATTTCGGTAATGGAAGTAACTTTACGGGTACCATCCTTAAGGCGGGACTGCTGAATGATCATGTCAATGGCAGAGGCAATTTGTTCGCGAATCACCCGGACAGGCAGGTCCATACCCGCCATGAGGCACATTGTTTCCATGCGAGAAATGGCATCACGCGGTGTATTGGCGTGCAAAGTGGTCAGTGAGCCGTCATGACCGGTATTCATCGCCTGAAGCATATCTAGCGCTTCACCGCCGCGTACTTCGCCAACGATAATCCGATCCGGACGCATTCGCAGCGCATTGCGCACCAGATCCCGAATGGTTACCACGCCTTTTCCTTCGATGTTCGGGGGTTTGGTTTCCAGTCGGACGACGTGTTCCTGTTGAAGTTTCAACTCGGCAGCGTCTTCGATGGTCACAATTCGTTCTTCTTCAGGGATGAAACTGGAAAGGACATTCAGCAGGGTGGTTTTACCGGAACCGGTGCCGCCGGAAATGACAATGTTCAGGCGCGCCATGACGCAGGCGCGGATGAACTCCGCCATGGTGGGGGTCAGCGAGCCAAAGCGAATCAGATCCTCGATGGAAAGTTTCTCCTTTTGAAATTTGCGAATTGTGATGGTCGGACCGTCAATGGCAACCGGTGGGATGACAGCGTTGACGCGTGAGCCGTCTGGCAGGCGGGCATCTACGGTGGGGCTGTCCGGATCAATTCGCCGGCCCAAGGGCAGAATGATCTTTTCAATAATGCGCATAACGGCGGCATCGTCTTCAAAGGTGATGTTGGTTTTGAGGATTTTCCCCTTCTTTTCGATATAGACCTTTTTTGCACCATTGACCATCACTTCGCTGATTTCCGGGTCATCTAAAAGCGGTTGAAGGATGCCGAATCCCAGCAGTTCATCCATGATTTCGCGGAACAATTGATCGCGCAGGGTGGTCGGCAGGCTGATTTTCAAACCGTTGTACGCCTGCTGAAGCAGTTGAGAGACTACTTTGCGGCGGTCTTCGTTCAGGCGCGGGTTGTTTTCCAATTCGCGGGAAATCAGGTTGATCAGATGATTTTTAAGTTTTGAAATTTCGGCAGCGTGTTGTGAAGGAATTGCCGGATTCATGGTTCACCTGCCTTATTTTCTTTCAATTCGCTTTGGGGTAATACCCATTCAATATTGGCGACATTAACCGCTACGAACGCGCTTTCGTACAGGAGATTTTTACCGTCACGGTCAAAAATTTTGGCTTTCGTTACCGCCAAAAATGCGGTGGTTCGATCCAGCTCATCTTTAAGGCGGTCTTCGGGGCGGACATGAACGCAGCCGTAAATGCAGCTGCTCGCAGTTTGAATGACGACATCCACCGGTTCTTTGGTGACAACCTGAGTAAAAATCTTCCCTTTTTCTTCAAAGTTTGCAAACATAATGAGTTAGACCTTTCTTTCAGGAGTGGGTAGCCTGATCGGGCGCCGGCATTAAATAACCCAATCCGGAGCGGGTAACAATGTGTTGTGGGTTATGCGGGTCATCTTCCAGTTTCTGGCGCAAACGGGCAATACTGACCCATAAAATTTCCTTATCCTCGCGGTAGGACTCGCCCCAAACTGCGGTGAGCAATTCCTCGGCAGTCAGGATGCGCCCGGCATGCTGGGCAAATTGAATCAACAGCCGATATTCGGTGGCTGAAAGGTAAATTTGCCGGTCATCCTTCCAAACTTCAGCGCGGGCAAAATCAATGCGTAAATTTTTATGGGAGAAGTACCGATTTTGAATGCCGTGTTGGGGGGTTTTGGCGCGGCGCAGTACGGCGCGTGCCCGGGCAACCAGTTCTGTAGCCGAGAAAGGTTTGGTCACATAATCATCTGCGCCAACGTTCAAACCCTTGACGCGGTCCTGTTCCTCTCCCCTTGCGGTCAACATGATGATGGGTACATCCGAAAACTGGCGGATCCGCTCGCAGGTGCTGAAACCATCCAGGCGCGGCATTGCCACATCCAGAATGATTAAGTCCGGCTGGCGCGAGGTAACCAATTCGATGGCTTCTTCTCCATCCCGTGCTGCAATCACCTCATAGCCTTCGGTTTCGAGGTTTACCCGTAACAGATGCCGGTACAATTGTTCATCGTCCACTACCAAAATCCGGGTGCCCATTTTTTCGTCCTCCTTTGGTCGCTCACCCGCTATCCGCGGGTCAGGATATTTCAATCAATTGTTTCAGGTAAGAAAATATGGAAGGTGGTGCCTTCTCCAATTTTGGATGTTAACGAGATTTCACCATGATGAGCCTGAATGATTTGACGACAAATAAACAGACCCAGCCCGGAACCGTGCACGTTGGTTTGCTGATCGGGAACTCGAAAAAAGCGATCAAAAATGCGTTCCTGATACTTTTCAGGGATGCCTGGGCCTTCATCTCGAATATCTACCTTGACGCCGTTTCTGACCGATTTGATTGTAATATAGACCGGTGAAGCGGGTGCGTATTTTTCAGCGTTGGTGAGCAGGTTTTCAAACACCTGAACCAAGCGGCGCGGATCGGCCTGGATGGGTTTAAGCGGCTGCTCGATGTCGGTATGAATCACCAGACCGGGATGGTGAAGTGCGAGCCGGGTCAACAGGTCGTTGACCAGTGATTCGAGGCGCACTTGTTGAAAGTTCATTACAATCTGGCCGGCCTGTAATTTCGCCGAATCCAGCAAATTGGCAATCAAGTCTTGCAGGCGGTCGGTTTCGGTATCAATGATGGACAAAAATTCCCGCTGAGTTTTTTCATCCCAATTGGCATCGGTGCGAAGCAGGGTGGTGGTGTAACCTTTGATAAATCCAAGGGGAGTGCGCAGCTCATGAGAAACGGTTGAGATAAAATCCTCCTGAACCTGAAACACGCGGTATTGGAATTCAAGATGGTCGCGATCGCGTTTGAGGTGTTCGTATTGAATTTGCCGGGAGAGCAGCCGGGCAAGCAGGTGGGCAAATTTGATTTGCTCCGCCGAATAAGGCGGGCTGCCGAAGCGAATGAATACAAGAGCGCCATACACCTGCGAAGGGGTCGCCAACGGCAGCGCCAGGGTGTAGGGCTGTTTCAAGCGGTTTAGCGGGTCGACTTCTTCGGGTTCCTGGAGCACGATCTGGCGTGATTCGATTACGCGTGTGGCAATAATTTCCCCCCAGGCAACATCCGCTTCAGCAGATTTGCCTCTACCGGTGGCTTTGGCAAAAGCGGCTTCAAGAGTGAGAGTCATCGGATCCAGCAGGTAAATAACTAGATTGTCAAAAATGAAATAGGGACGGATCATCTTTACCAGCTGGTTTGCGGACTCTCGCCACGATTTCATCTCCCAAAAGGTTTGAACGATTTGGAAGAAAATATCCGCATCGAGGTCTTTCATAGGATTTTCTTTATTATTCATCCGAATTAAGCCTCCTTGAAAGGCGCCAGTTTTCGCTTCAGTGCAAAGGAAAAACGGCTGCCTCTTCCCAATTCTGAAAGGACTTGAATGGATGAGTCGTGGGCCTCGATGATTTTTTGTGCCAGAGAAAGCCCAAGTCCGGTGCCGCCGTATTTTCGTGTTGGACTGTTATCCAGCTGATGGAAGGGTTCAAAAAGTTCGCTCATCCGGTTGGGTGGAATACCGATACCGGTATCACTGACCCGCACGATTACATGCAGGTCGTCCGGAATGAGTTCCACGCTGATTTTTCCGCCCGGAGGTGTAAATTTGATGGCATTATCGAGCAGCTGGTAAATTACCCAGCCAATTTTTTCCTGATCTCCGTACACAACCGGCACCTCGGCGGGTGAGATCAGGCGAATTTCATGTTGATGGTCTCTGGCTTTGGTATGAATCTGAGCGATAATTTCACTGGAAAGAGCACGCAGGTCGAGCGGTAGCCACTGGATAGGCAGTTGAGTCCGTTCGGAAGTGGCAAAGAGGATCAAATCCTCAATCAATCTCTCCAACCGGTCGGTGGAACGCTGCATGGTGCGCAATGCGTTCATTTGATCGGGGTTTAATTCCCCCAGATCGCCGGAAAGCAATAAATCCTGATAACCGCGCACATGCGTGAGAGGGGTGCGTAATTCGTGGGAGATATTGGCGATGAAGTTGGCTTTGAGCTGAGAAAGTTCGGCCAGTTTTTCCAGCGCCTTTTCCAGTTCGGCGGTTCGTTCACGAACGCGTTGCTCCAACTGACGGTTGGTTTCTTGCAGGGCGTTCCGCAATTGCAGGACGTGTTCGGTGATGGCTTCTTCCAGTTCGGCGCGGGTGATTATCCCCAATTCAACCAGCAATTCTCCCAAACGGGGCGCCTCTTCCTGAGTTTTGCGTAAAACAGCCTGATGCTGGAGAGCGGCCTGCAATTGTTCGGTGGTTATCAAACCCCGCTCAACCAGATAGTCCCCCAGGCGGGGAACTAAAATTTCAGGGGTGAGGGCTGGTTTTCTGGGGGGAGCAGTCTGGTTCATGGGATTACCTTTCCCAAACCCATTCTCCGGCAATCATCGTTTTCAGAGGTCTTAATTCATATAAGTGTTCAGCGGGAATGTAAAAGGGGTCTTCTTCCAATACAATTAAATCGGCATAATAGCCGGGCTGTAATTTTCCCAATTCGCGTTCCCGGCCGGCTGTATAGGCGGGGTTGATGGTGTATGCTTCGAGCGCCTGTTGAAGCGAGAGGCGTTCTTGTGGGTACCAGCCGTCAGGTGTGGGATAACCGGAATGCCGCTGACGGGTAACTGCCGCATGGATACCCCAAAATGGATTAGGCGATTCCACCGGCGCATCCGAACCAAAGGTGAGACGCGTGCCAAGCCCAGCCAGCGTTTGGAAGGCATACGCAAAACGGGCACGTTTGCCCCAGTGCCGGTCAGCGATGTCCATATCCGAAGTGGCATGAATGGGCTGCATGGAGGCAATAATGTCGTATTGAGCCAGCAGGGAAAGGTGGTCGGGGTGCAGTACCTGGACATGTTCGATTCGATGACGCAGGTGAGGACGCGCTTCCTGCTTTTCAAACTGGCGCAGCTGTGCATACGCTTTCAGCACTTCGTGATTGGCGCGGTCGCCAATGGCATGAATGGCGAGGCTCAAGCCGCTGGCTGCGGCGCGTTGGCCGATTTCAACAATTTCTTCCGAATCCAGAAAGAGTATTCCGCTTTCGGAGGCGTTTCCCTCGTAGGGCTGCAGCATGGCGGCAGTTTGAGGGCCGAGAGCGCCATCCGCAAAACACTTAAGTGAGCCAATTCGCAGCCACTGGCTGCCAAAGCCGCTGCGCAGCCCGACCTCGACCGCTTCATTGAGATTTTCGAGTGGAATGCTTTTTACCACTCTTAACTTGAGCCTACCGGCCTGCTCCAATTCCTGTAATGCCATGAAACACTGACGGCGGTCAAAATCATGGACGCCTGTCAATCCCATTCCCCAAAGATGGGGTTGGGCATCTTCAATCGCCTGCCGAATTTGAGGCAGGGTTGCTTCGGGAATAACTTTTTCCACCAACCCCATGGCGGATTCAAATAAGATGCCGGTGGGATTGCCGCTTTCATCCCTTTGGATGCGACCATCGGGCGGGTCAGGCGTGTTGCGGTCTATCCCCGCGGCTTGAAGGGCAAGGCTGTTCACCCAGGCTGCATGAAGCGATTTGGCGGTCAAATAAACCGGATGGTGCGGAGCAACCTGGTCAAGCAGATGGGCGTTTCCGAACCCTTCTTCCCACACATTCTGATTCCAACCATGCCCGCGGATCCAGTTTTGGGGAGGGGTGGATTTGGCTTTGTGTTGAACCCGCAGCAAGCATTCGGCTCGTGTGTCGGTTTCGCAATCCACGTATTGCAATGCCAGGGCGAAGTGCTGCAGGTGCAGGTGTGAATCGGTCAATCCGGGTAGGACGGTCAGGCCGTTCAAATTAATGCGCGGGGCACCTGCCGGCAGCGCAGTTTCTGCTTCTTCGACAGTGCCGGCGGCAACAATTTTTCCGTCCCAAACCGCAAGGGCTTGCACGGTTGGTTGTGCCGGGTTCAGTGTGTAAAAAGTGGCATTGTAAAGCAAAAACAACTTCATTCCCTCAACAGTTGATCGAGCAGGCTGTTCAGTTCTTCATTGGAGTAGTAATGGATGATGACTTTTCCACCCTTCTTGCCATGCTGGAGAGTGACCCGTGTTCCCAAATGCTGACGCAGTCTTTCCTCCAGTGAACGGATTTCCGGCAAGGGTTCGGCAGGAGCAGGATGAGGTTTGCGTTCGCCGCTGTATTTACGAGTCAGTTCTTCGGTTTGTCGGACACTCAAACCGCGCTCGAGGATCAGTTGCAAGACGGCGATTTGAGCCTGTGGAGTGGGCAGTTGTAACAGTGCCCGGGCATGGCCTTCGGTGATGGAGCTGTTGGCGAGAGCTTTTTGAATGGATTCGGGTAGCTTGAGCAGCCGCAGCGTATTGGTTACGGCAACGCGGCTTTTTCCCACCCTTTCAGCGATTTCTTCATGGGAAAGCCCGAACTCATCCGCCAGCCGTTGGTAAGCCTGAGCGGTTTCCAGAGGCCCCAAATCGGTGCGCTGCAGGTTTTCAATCAAAGCCAGCTCCAGCCGCTGCTGTTCACTGGCAAGACGTACAATCGCCGGCACACTTTCCAACCCGGCGATGCGGGCAGCCCTTAAACGGCGTTCCCCCGCAATGAGCGAGTACTGCCCGCTGAATGGGTCGCGGGTGACGATGATTGGTTGTAAAATGCCGTGCTGACGGATTGATTCGGCCAGTTCTTCAAGGTGTTGGTTTTCTACGTCGTGGCGGGGTTGATAGGGATTGGCGCTAATTGCTTCAATGGGAATTTGTTGAATGTTTCCCTCTCCGGTTGAAGGCTGATTACCAGGGATCAACGCATCTAAACCTTTGCCCAAGCCACTTTTGCGTGTCATACCTGATCCTGTTTCACAAATTCTGGGATGAACACGCCATCTCCAGCCAGCAATTCGCGGGTCAGTTGAGCATAAGAGCGGGCAGCGGTTGATTCAGGTGCAAAGATTGAGATGGGTAATCCATAGGATGGTGCTTCTGCCAGCCGTATGCTGCGCGGGATGACGGTTTGAAAGACTTTATCCGGAAAATACTTGCGAACTTCATTCACCACATCAATGGCCAGCCGGGTGCGGCCATCATACATGGTCAGAATGACACCACGGATGGTCAATTCTGGAAAGAGTGAAGTTTGCACCCGCTGAATGGTTTGAGTCAACTGCCCCAGCCCTTCCAGGGCAAGGTATTCACACTGAACCGGTATGATGACTCCCTGCCGGGCAGCAACCAATCCGTTGATGGTCAACAGGCTCAGCGAAGGAGGACAGTCAACCAAAATGTAGTCGTACCGTTCCATGGCGGGGGTCAGCACTTCCAGCAGGCGGCGTTCGCGGTTGGGAAGTTGAATCAGCTCCACTTCCGCACCAGCCAGAGCAGGGGAAGAAGGCAGGATGGAGAGACGAAAACGGGGGTTGTACAAAATGTGCGGCCCAATCGGTTGATTTCCCATCAGCACTTCGTAAGTCCCATTGCGAACGCTGCGTTTGTCAATTCCCAGAGAAGAGGTGGCATTTGCCTGCGGATCGAGGTCAATCAGTAAAACTTTTTGCCCGAAATAACCGAGAAAAGCCGCCAGCGAAATTGCCGATGTCGTTTTACCGACACCACCTTTTTGATTGACAAAAGTGTAAATTTTGGCCATGTTCACTTCTCAAGGGAGGATTTCAACCAAATTCTATCGGACTTCTTCCGTTGTGGGAATGGCCATCAAACCGGGGCGGGTTACCGATGCAGCCGCCAGCTGGGTGGCAAAACGAGCGGCTTCCCATGGATCACGGGTCTGGTAAAGGCGTATAAAGAAAGCCGCAGCAAAAATGTCTCCCGCACCGGTTGGATCTACCTCCTGGGTGACGGGTGCGCGAAAATAACGCACGTCGCCGTTCCAGTAAATCCGAGCGCCACTGGCGCCTTCAGTAACCGCCAGTACGCGAATGGAAGAAACCATTTCTTCAATTAAGTCTTCATTACCCTGCACATCTTCCATGCTTAGAACCGCAGCGTTGACGGTCTCCAGTACATAGCGGGCTTCCGGCCATTCCGTAAAAGTGACCCGGTTATCACGGTTTGCAGCACGCAACCAGCCCTGAGGAGTAACCCCAACAAAAGAATTGGGAAAGGCGCGCGCCAGTTTTGGATCAACCTCTTGCAGCACCGGGCCAAGATGAACAATGGGGGTATTGCGCCACACCTCTGGCACCATGATTAAATCCAGAGAAGGGGCAGGGTGAAAAACGTGCTGAATCCTTCCCGCAGGTGTTTGAATGTTCTCGAATGTTGTGGTTGTGTCGCTGTAGCGAATTGCCAGGGCCAGCTCTTCAAGTTCAAAAAGGGGTAAATCCGGGTCGCAGGCGGTAACCACTCCTACTTTCAGCCCGAGAGCGCGGGCAGTCAATCCCGAATAGGCGGCAGTTCCGCCTAAGCGTGGCCCTTCCGGGGTCAGGTCACGGGTTAAATGTCCAATTACCAGATAATCAACAGGTTGCAGCGGATAAATTTGCATAAACAAATTATACCTTGACCCCAACAAAACAATTCCATATAAAGGGGATCAACCCCATACAGCATTGAGGTTATTCTTTATCTTTGCGAAATTCGGCGTCCTCCGCGTTGGGGGCTGAAAAGGGCATTCCCCCTGACAGGCTTGGGGATGCAGGACGGTTTTCCTCAATTTCTTCCAGAGGCAAGTGCTGGAGTGCATCCTCTATGCTGACGGCTTCGCGGCGCATTCCCGGGGCAGGTGTGCCGCAGTACGGACATAAATTCCACGAAAGCTCCATTAACTTTCCGCAGTGATGACAAATTTTTTTCAAGCGGGTATGACAATTCGGGCAGATTTGCCAATCCGGCTGGATGCGACGGGTACAACCGGGACAGACCGGGGTATCCTCGATGTTCTGCAATAAGGCCTCCTCTTCAAGGGTGCGTTGATATTCTTCTTCCAAAGTGCGGGAAGGGCGTAAAATGAGGTAAATGAGTACCCCGGGCAGGAATAACACGCCTACGACCAGCAGAGCCAGAATACGAATCAACGGGTCGCGGCTGCGGCTGCGGATATCCCGATAGGTCCATAAAATCAGGCTAAGCCAGAGAGCGGCCAGAAAAGCAGCTGCGAAGGCAGCGGCAACAAGAGCAAGATTCCCAAGCGTGGCAGTATCCATAAATTGAACTCCAATGAAAAAATTATAGCACGGGAGCGGTTTAATCCTTCCCGCCAGAACTTGCCGGTTTTTTGGGTATCGGCTATAGTAATTTGCGAAATACATTGACGACACCAGCGGGAGGGAAAATGCTCAGCCAGCGCAGAAAGAACACACGCGAAGAGGGAACGTATTACCGCATTACCGATTTAGAAGCCAGCGAACGGCCGCGTGAGCGATTGGCAGAAATTGGCGCTCATGCGCTTTCCACAGCAGAATTAATGGCAATTTTGTTGCGCACCGGCCTGCCGGGGGAAAATGCGGTGCAACTGGGGCAGCGTTTGCTGCAAACTTTTGGTGGGTTGAATGGGCTTCGCCGCGCCAGCTTTCAGGAGGTATGTTCCCAGCACGGTGTAGGAGAGGCCAAAGCAGCCCAAATCAAGGCTGCAATTGAGCTGGGTAAACGTCTGCGGGATGACGATGATGAGGAGGATGACCGTCGCGCGATTCATTCTCCCAAAGATGCGGCTGATCTGGTGATGTATGAAATGGCCGGGCTGGTGCAGGAAAATTTGTGGGTGATCTTGACCGATACCCGAAACCGGGTGATCAGCATTGAAAAGTTATATCAGGGTTCGCTCAATGCTTCAACGGTGCGGGTGGGAGAATTGTTCCGTGCGGCCATTATCCGCAATGCCGCTTCTATTCTGGTGGTGCATAATCATCCCAGCGGCGATCCGACTCCCAGTCCGGAGGATATCGCCCTGACGCGGGCGGTTGTGCAGTCCGGGCGGCTGCTGGATATTCAGGTGCTGGACCATCTGGTCATTGGGCGGCGGCATTATGTTTCGCTCAAAGAGCGCGGGCTGGGTTTTGAAGGGGGATAGGAGGATCGCGACAGGGTGCGGAAAAAATTTAAACTGTTAGCGAAAGTTGAAAAGTGGACACTTATAAAGTTGAAAAGTGGACAGTTGTGGGAAGGGTGGAAATAAAGTTCAACAGTGGACACCTCTGAACTTAGCAGCGGGTAAGGTGAAGGAGTGAACC
>Ga0308395_1000136_pt1 | contig 68191 bp, 53 predicted proteins | sample Hotspr20SampleP4_FD_202097 | JGI IMG/M metagenome (GOLD analysis project Ga0308395, IMG submission 202097) | Hot spring phototrophic mat microbial communities from Mushroom Spring, Yellowstone National Park, Wyoming, United States - 20050930_P4 ... | reverse complement strand
TACGGCGATGTTAGGGTTTGAGTTTTCGAGCTACATGGTTGGTTTTTCGTATGATGTGAATGTATCTGGTTTAAGTAAGGCGAGCAAGGGAAATGGAGCGATGGAAATATTTATTCGAACCATATATCCTGGCCCTGAGAAACTCAAGCGAGGAAATAGTCCAATGTTATGAAAACAAAATACAAGTATATGAAAAGGTTCGATTTTAATTTGTTCAAGAAGTTTTATGTGGGAGTGTCTTTATTGTTTAGCTTGTATTCTTTACAGGCACAAGTTTTATGGACTGAAGATTTTGAGTCGGGGGGTGGCAACTGGACTTTAAACAGTGGAGATATGGGCACAATTGGCCCTAGCACTGTCGAAAATCAATGGATTATTAACAATAAGTATCAAGGGGGAATTTATAATTTTATGGGTTTTCCTATTTCAATAATTAACACTCCAACTCAACCAGCTGCCATTACGAATGCTCCCACATCGTATTACATGCACATAGTTTATCCCGACGCTGCTTCACAGGGAATAGATAATGCTAATTATGTTGACGGGAATAGTATTTTTTTAGCTGGGGGTAACGGAGGGGCACATTTTGCCAAAATGAATGTTGATATAAATACAACAGGTTTTACGGGGGTTACTTTGGAGTTTTATTATCTAGCTGCTGGGGGAACCTCAAAAGTTTATTATAGTACTGATGGAGGAAATACATGGCAAGTGCCTACGGGGGGTACGCTTTCCCATGTTTCCAACTGGACCTTGAAAACCATTACTGACCCAGCTTTTGACAACAAGCCCACCTTACGATTTGCGTTTTATTTTGATGATTTTGGCAACCCTGCTCAAGATCCACCATTGTCTGTTGATCAAATTAAGGTTTATGTTCCTACTACATCAACTCTAAATGCTGATTTTACTGCTTCACAAACAAACATATGTGTAGGACAGTGCATCAATTTTACAGATCAAAGCACAGGAAATCCCACTTCGTGGAATTGGACATTTGCAGGGGCAACACCAGGATCAAGTACTCAACAAAATCCAACCAATATATGTTACAACACACCAGGTGATTATACGGTAACCTTAACAGTGGGTAATGGTAGTTCAACAGATACAGAAACGAAAACAGCTTATATTCATGTAAATCCTGCTCCAACGGTAACCATTACAGCTTCTCAGACACAAATTTGTCCTGGTCAGCAAGCAACTTTAACAGCATCAGGAGCTAGTACTTACACATGGAACAATGGTCTCGGGAATGCTAATCCTGTACAAGTGTCTCCTGCCTCAACTACGACGTATTCTGTGACTGGTACAGATGCAAACGGTTGTTCCAACACAGCAAGTGTAACCATTACAGTTACGAGCACCATTCAAGTTACTATTGATACCATGCTTTGTCCTGGGGAAACGATTACCATTGGGGGACATACGTTTAACAGTCCAGGAACTTATTCAGATACCGTGACAAGTAGTGGAGGTTGCGATAGTATAACTACTATACATATTGCCCAAGGAGCTTCGCCTGATGTTATTCTGCCTGCTGATACCGTTGCATGTATGGGTCAAACAGTAACGATTATACCCATTGTCATTGGTACTTACTATTCTGCTGTTTGGTCAGATGGTGTAACAACTCTTGCTCGAACGGTAGCTGATTCGGGTTATTATTCGGTTAGTGTTGCCAATGCATGTGGAAGTGATATGGCTACGATCCATGTTCATACGATAGAATGTGGAGGAGAGCTTTATTTTCCCAATGTATTTACACCAAATGGAGATGCGTATAATCAATATTTTTCACCTGTTGGAACGAATGTTTACAACTATGAGTTGTATATTTACAATCGTTGGGGTAATTTGTTATTTAAGACATCAGATGTCAATCAGCCCTGGGATGGGAAATATAAAGGGGTAGATGTAGCAGAAGGTGTGTATTTTTATGTAGCAAAGTATGAAGTACAAAATCCCACCACGCTAAAAATGGAAAAGAAAATTGCAAGGGGTTCTATAACAGTCATTAGATAAACGAGTAAAACTTTTGCTGGCCGCCGATGAGGCGGCTTTTTTATTTTATTTCTTTTATTATTCCAGGATTTTCAAGGAAAAAAAGTTTTTGAGATGAAAAAATGGCAAGAAAGTTTCGTAATCGGTTTTCGCTTGTGTCCGTAATGAACAATTGATCAACATTAAGTTGCGAAAGCATGTCAAAAAGATTTTTAATCCGAAACTCATCCAATTTATCGAAAATATCATCTAAAAGAAAGAGAGGTTTCTTGTGTAGTCTTAAAGCTGTTTCTTGATATTGAGCAATTTTTAATGCAAGCAAAAAAGTTTTTTGTTGCCCTTGACTACCATATTTTCTCAAAGAATAACCATCTATGAGAAAATGATATTCATCTCTATGAATGCCTTTTTCTGTATAGCCAAGTTCAATATCTCTTTTCAGGTTGCGTTTTAATTGTAGTGTATAGTCTTCTTCAAGAAGTGAGGACTGGTATTGAATTTCTATCACATGACTGGTGTGGGTAAGCTGCTGGTGTATAGTAGGAAGTTTTTCGTTGACTTTATTTACGAAATGTTTCCGATGTTCATGAATATATAAAGAAGTTTCTATGAGTTTTTGATCAAAAAAATCAAGTTGATAGGTAAAATGAGCAGTTTGTGGTTGCTTAAGAAGAGCATTTCGTTGAGCTAAAATCTTGTTGAACTCAATGAGATTGCTTAAATATTTTTGGTCAAATTGGGAGATAAATGCATCAAAAAACTTTCGTCTGTATTCGGCTGAATCACTTACAATGCTAATGTCAGCTGGAGAAATTAAGATGATGGGTAAAAAACCTATGTGGCTAGAAAATCGTGATAGCCACTTGTCATTCACTTTCATCTTTTTCCCTTTTTGTAAATCGGCGTAAATAAAGATAGTATCTAGAAAGTTTTCATTTTCGCTCTGTACATCAGCTTGAAGATGAAAATAGTTTTCTCCATATTTTATGCAGTCTTTATCGCTTGTTTGAAGAAAACTTTTTGTGAGACCTATGTAATGAATGGCATCCAGGAGAGTTGTCTTTCCTGTGCTGTTGGCACCAGAAATTCCAACACATTGAGCATCGCATCGAAGATCGAAAAACTCGTAGTTTTTAAAATTTTTGCCCTGTATGGAGATAATTTTCATTGAAGTTGACGAATTAATTTGAGAGCTTCAAAAAGCATGCTATAGGTAGCCCATTGAATATTTTGCAAGCGATTTTTCCCAAATTGAAATGGATATGTGTAAAGTTGGCTGGCCAAAGCAATTGCTCCCCAAGTGTAACCCACGGGCTTTGCTGGGGTGCCTCCATCGGGACCTGCTATGCCACTCACTGCTAAGCATATATCTACATTGAGAAGTTTTTGTCCTTCTTGAGCCATGATTTTAACTGTTTCTTCACTTACAGCTCCATAGGTGCTCAAAACATTTTCTGGTACGTGCAAGAGTTTTTCTTTGATTTCATTAGCGTAAGAAATGATGCTACCTTTGAAGATGGCAGAGCTCCCAGGAACACTCGTTATGCGATGAGCTATAAAACCACCTGTGCAACTTTCACAGGTACCTATCGTTAAGTTTTTCTTCTTTAACTCCTCAAATAATGTTTCTTCAAGAGTTTTGTTTTCTCGGTTTACAAGGTATGGTTCAAGAATGGGAACCAATTGTTTGTCGATAAGGTTTTCAACAACTTGAATGTTGTCTTTGTTGCAACTAATTCGAAGCCTAATAAAACCAGGAGAAGGTAAATAAGCTAATTTAGCGGTCTCTGGGAGTGCTTTTTCAAATTCTTTGATTTGTGTACTTAAATAGGATTCATAGGTTCCTGCAACGAGAAAATGAAAATGATGCATTTCTGAAAATGAAAGTTGCTTTAAAATGGGAAGGGCTTGATGGAGAAAAATGTCATAAAGTTCAGAAGGTACGCCGGGAAAAGCAAAAATGTGAAGGTTGTCCTTGATAGCATAAATTCCAGGAGCCATCCCCACCTGATTGGCAAGGGCGGTTGCTCCTAGCGGTAACATGGCTTGCAAAACATTGTTTTCTGTGAAAGGTCGGTTCCGTTCAGCAAATTTTCTTTTTATTTCATTCAAAATTTCATGGTTAAGCACAAGGGGTAAGTTAAGGAAATTAGCAAGTGCATCTCGGGTTATATCGTCGTTTGTAGGACCAAGACCTCCTGTGGTTATGACGATATTCGCTCGATGAGCACAAAAGGATAAAGCTTCTGTGACTTCATCTATATCATCTCCTACCGTTAGGATTAAATGGACAGGAATTCCCAGCATAGCTAATTGCTCTACAAGCCACTGGGCATTGGTATTTTGTGTTTGACCAAGTAAAAGTTCATCGCCAATGGAAATTATGCAAGCTTTCATGTTATATCCATTTTACAAGGGGGAAATCTTGTCGGTGCGGTAAAAGATCGTGATAAGGCGTGATACGAATAGCATAGTCGAATACACCAGCTTTACGATTTGGAATAATGGCTTCGAAGCGAGCAACATTATTTTCAAAATGCGTGGGCTTCATTTCTTCCATAAAAAGATATTGTTCAATTTGATCATTTACTTTTTGACCAAATATGAGTTCTATTTTGATATCACGCGGCGTGAGTTCACCTAAATATAGTTCCACCCAGGCTTGAAAATCTTCTCCTAATACAAGAGGTTTTTGTGTACTATCGGGGAGCATAAGATTTTTAGCAAAAATTTCGTTCCAATTACGTAAGATTTTACGTTTCCATTGTGTAAGTTCAAAAAGAGCTTCTAAATCTTTGTCAGTCAAATAACGATAACGTTTTTGGAGAGGTAAGTAGAAAAATTTGAGATATTCATCTAACATGCGTGTAGTTACAAAATGAGGAACAATGGAGGTAAACGCATTTCTTATAAATTGAATCCATCGAGTAGGAATGTTTTTGTCATTGCGATGGAAAAAGGTTGGGATGATTTCATCTTGAATAATATTATAAAGGGTTTCGGCATCAAGTTCATCTTGAAGGGTTTGGTCTGTGTATGTACGTTTTTCTTCGAGTGCCCAACCAGCTCCAGGTTTATAACCTTCAGCCCACCAACCATCGAGCACACTTACATTCAGGGTTCCATTCATGGTAGCTTTCATGCCACTTGTACCACTTGCTTCAAGTGGGCGAGTAGGAGTATTTATCCACACATCCACTCCACTTACGAGTAAATGAGCTAAATCCATGTCATAATTTTCTAAAAAGAGAATTTTACCACGGAATTCAGGCATACGACTTATGCGAATAATTTCCTCAATAAGTTTTTGACCTTCGATGTCATTGGGATGAGCTTTTCCAGCAAAAACAAAGCATACAGGTGTCTCAGACTGATTGACGAGTTCATTGAGCTTTTCGGTGTTTTTCAGTAATAAGTGAGCACGTTTATATGTAGCAAAACGGCGAGCAAAACCAAACCACAAAGCATTTTCGTTGATTTTATCAAGTATCTCTACAATATAACGCGGCGATTCTTGACGTCGAACAAGTTCAACAGATAATCTTTTCTTTACATTTTTTACCAAATCTTTTTTGAGGGTAATGCGTAAGTTCCAAATTTCATCATCCGAAAGATGTTTAAATATTTCCCACGAATCAGGATCTCTCGTTAAATCAGAATAGATGTCGAAATTGTAATTTTTCAAAGTTTGTTGCCATTTGGGATGCAACCAAGTAGGTAGATGTACAGCATTAGTTACATGCTTGATGTAAAGTTCATCTTCAAAAAAGCCTGGGAAAAGAGGCAAAAACATTTGACGAGTTACCTTGCCATGAATTTTGCTCACACCATTGGTATAGGTGGAACACTTAAGAGCAAGAATACTCATGCTAAATTTTTCATCTTTGTTTTCAGGATTCATTGTCCCCAGGGCTACAAAATCTTTCCAACTGATATGAAGTTTTTCAATGTAGTTGCCAAAATACATGCGAAGTAAATCTTGACTGAACATATCATGTCCTGCTGCGACGGGAGTATGGGTAGTGAAAATGGTTTGACTTTTAACTAGTTCAAGGGCTTGTTGAAAGGTTAGAACATGTTCTTGCATTACATCTTCTATTCGTTTGAGCACTGAAAAGGCCGCATGTCCTTCGTTGATGTGATATACATCGAATTTCTTTCCAAGCTCTTTCAAAGCTTTTACGCCTCCAATGCCAAGCAGGATTTCTTGTTTTAATCGATTTTCGCTATCACCTCCGTATAATTGATGGGTAATACTCCTATCTTCGGGAGAATTTTCTTCAATATCGGTATCTAGCAAAATCAGCTCTATACGCCCAATTTGGACTTTCCAGAGCTTTGCATAGACATGTCGACCTGGGAAAGTAAGTTTAATTTTTTTCCATGTACCATCGCTTTCTCGTATGGGAATTAATGGTAGAGCACTAAATTTCTGCGGAATATATTGGTTGATTTGCTCTCCATTAGGACCTAAGATTTGATGGAAATATCCATAACGGAAAAGTAATCCAACGCCTGTCAGAGGAATTCGTTGATCAGAGGCCTCTTTTAAATAATCACCAGCAAGTACGCCAAGACCACCTGAATAAAGTTTTAACGAAGCGTGAAAACCGTATTCCATGCAAAAATAAGCCACCGAAGGTTTGGTATGATCAATATCTTTTTCCATGTAAGATTTAAACTCATTATAAACGTGTTGTAGCTTTACCAAAAATTCATTATTTTTTGCAAGTTGTTGTATTTGCTGTAGAGAAAGCATTTCCAGCATTTTGAGGGGGTTGTGTTCAGATTCTTCCCAATAGTCAGGATGTATAGAAGAAAATAATTCTTCAGCCTCTGGATGCCATGTCCACCAAAGATTTCTCATGAGTTCTAATAGTGGATTGAGTTCTTGTGGATATTGGGGCTTTACTAAAACTTTTCGCCATGTGGGTTGTTGAACTTTTTGCACTGGTTCTCCCAGTGTTTGAGGCGTTTTACCTTTGTATTGGCTAAATCTTTCCTTGGTTTTGCTCAATCCTTTTTCATAAGCTTCAAGGTAATAAGTAATAAATTTTTTCCAGGTAAATTCTTTCGCAAGTTCAATGGAAGATTCAAAAAGAGTTTGTTTTTCTTCGACGGTTTTTTGTAAAAATTGATATATGTACTTAGCAAGCTTTGTTTTAGTTTCCTGGTAATTGTAATCGTTTCGTTCTAGGATGGTAACTGCTTTTTGATTCAGGTGATGCTGCTGAACCCAACGCCCAAAGCCTGCTAACGAAGAGGTAATGGTGGGAACACCGTATGCAATGCTTTCCATGGGCGTGTATCCCCACGGTTCATAGTAGGATGGGAATACAGTTAGGTCCATTCCCGCGAGGAAGTCATAATAGGTCATGTTGAGTAATCCATCGTTTCCATCAAGATAGGATGGAATAAAAATTATCTGTAGAGGATCTTTTGGGTCATTGAATATTTGAAGTGATTTTAATTTTTGAATGATTTGATCGTTGTTTTCATCGAAAAGATAATGCGTAGCATAATGAGGTTCTGGATTAAGTGTTTGTTCGTTAAAGTACTGAGCAATTTGTGCATTTACTCCAGCATGATAGGCAGGGATAGCAAAAATGGCTACGACCTGATCATTGGGTGTTAAGTATTGCTTTAGTTCTCCAAGAGCATCTAAAAACAAATCAATTCCTTTATTGTGGAATTCATATCTTCCCGAGGTTAAAATGTAAAAAGCTTTATCATCAACTTTTTTCCCTGTAACGGCTCCAACAAGAGTGGGTAATATTTCTCTAGTAGTTTTTCTAAGATTTTGCACATGGTCCATGGATAAAAGATGCTCGGATTTAAAGCCATTTGGAGTGATGATGTCTGGTTCCTTGCCAAGGAATGCTATACATTCATTTCCTGTGATTTCTGACACTGTTGTGAAGACATCAGCAACTTGAGCCGAAAGTCTTTCTATGTTAAATTTAGCCTGTACTTGAAGTTCCTTAGCTTTTTCTTCTGGGTGCACATTGTTCAATAAAGTATACAAGGGTTGATAAGAATTTGCTATGCTTCTTCCTAAAATGGTTGCATGTGTTGTAAATACTCTGCATGCTTGTGGGACAGCTTCTTTTAGGTACAGTAGGGCAGACCCCGTAAGCCATTCATGCACATGAACAACCAGATTATCTTCAGCACTAACAAAATATTTGTAAAAATGTTCAATAAGCCTACCAGCTTCATATCCAAACAATACAGGTTCAATGTAATCCCACCCACCTGCAAGAGAATCTAAACCATGTTTTAACCAATATTCATAAAGGATTTGATCTTTTTGCGTATAAAGGCGTGAAAAGTTAATGAGAATAACGGTAGGAGAACCTTCAATGTTCCAATGCCCAATTTTACACTGAAACCCATCTTGACAGGCTTTTTCTCGCCAAGATTTAAACAAACTATTATCTTCTATGAATATTTTGGAATCAAGCGACTTTCCAGCAATATCAGGTCCTATGGCAATATATATTCCATCAATATTTGAAAGAAGTTCTTCGGTTTTTGTAGCAATGACCGTATTGATTCCTCCAACCTTATTGCAAACTTCCCAGCTGACTTCAAATAAGTAGTGAATTTTCTTCATTTTTTTGCAAAGTTAATAAATAGAAAACGAGAAATTTTTTTTGAAAAGTTTTGTTTATACGAAAAATAAATGTATTAATTTTGCAAAAAGGGGCGTATGAATAGAAAGCTATTGTTTTGGTGTATCAATTTAATGATGGGCTTAATGATTTTTGCTCAGAATGTTGGCATTTCAACTACTTCAATTACTCCTGATCCTTCTGCTATGTTGGAAATAAGAGCAACGGATAAAGGGTTATTAATACCTAGAGTTGCTCTAACACAAACAACTTCACCTTCTCCAATTACCAATCCTGCTGTTAGCCTTTTGGTTTACAACACTGCATCAGTAAATGATGTCACGCCGGGCTTTTATTATTGGGATGGGAGTCAGTGGATTAAATTAACCACGGGTGCTGGAGCTTTGCCATCATGGTACTTAAACGGCAATGTAGCTAATCCTTCTGATTTCATTGGAACTACGAATGCTGAGGCTTTTCGTATTTACACGAACAACACAGAAAGGATGCGAATAACAGCCACTGGAAATGTGGGTATAGGTACCACATCACCTGCCGCACAGCTCCACACCACAGGTACTGTTCGTTTTTCTAATTATGCTTCAGGAGCCAGTGGAGCATTGTTACGAACAAACGCCAATGGAGATTTGCAGATCACGAATTTCTCAGGAAATGCTACGGATGTTTTACTTGGTAATGGAACTTTTGGACCCGTCCCAGGGATACAAAATTTATGGCAAGATGCGGGAAATTACATTTACCCCGCAACCTCAACGGGAGCATCTTATCCACGCATTTATGATGATAATACTACCGATGTAAACGATGGCAATGTCTCACAACTTTACATGAACGCTTCCCCTGCAAATTTAACTACAGGAATTTATGTTTATTCTTCACAAAATGTGGATGGAGTGAGCTGGAGATATGACAGTAGTCGCACTTTAATCAAAGCATACGATTATTTTGGAAATAAATATAATGCAGCTATTGGTGGATATAGCTGGTTGGATAATGCTGGAAGTGCTGCTATTGTTGCAGCTCGTTATTCTGGTAATCCAAGAGCTGAACTTGCTACAAGATCCGCTAGCTATCCTGGTTCCTTTACCTCAAATTACTATGCATTAAAATTAACCGGTGATTTTTATAATCAAGATATAAATTGGGGTGAAAGCACAGATATAGTTTTTCCTTCAAGTGGTTGGAATCTTCGTGATGTGATTGTAACCACGCATGAAACAGGTAGAGATGGAAGTGCTGTGTGGTTGCATGCCGAAGTTGATTATTATAAAACAAGTACAAATAGTTTTGTGATTTTACAGATTTTAAGGGATGGCACGGCTTTATGTGAGGTTAGTGAGTATAGTGAGCGGGATGTAGATAAGACCGTTCATATTCAATGGCTAGATGAACCTACCCCTGGTCAACATACCTATACGTTGAGAGTTTATTATCCAAGTGGAGGAATGACATATTACGGACATCAATTACATGTAGTTGAAATAAAACGGTAAAAATTTTAAGCCATGAAAAGAATAGTTTTTATATTGTTGGGAACAATGGTTTTTGCCTTACACGCCCAGGATGTAAATAAGGATGATGTAAGGGCTCGTATTCATTTGTATGTTCAATTGCATCCTGAAATCTTTAATGTCCAGGTGACTTCACCTGAAGCTAAATCAATCACTAATTTGGTTGTAGATGCTTTTGAACAATATCAGGTTGTACCAATACTGAATCTTGATGCCATTAAATCTGCAAATGAAAAAGAAGAAATCATTTCTTTACAAAAAAGGCTTAGTGATTTACTTCATAATCCTCCAACGTGGGATAAGTTAGCTCAAACGTATCATGAAAAGCTTACTGCCCCTCCCACACCCCCTGTTTATGCTGGAGATGTCAAAGCAAATGCTTTTTATAATGCCAAGTTGAATAGACAAGCTAAAGTTTATTCAATTGAATCATCTTCGAAAGTGGTAAGAAATTCTTCTGTCACCTCACTGGATACTACGAAAAAAGTTGATCCTCCCAAAAAATAAAACACTTTGGTGTTAGGAAGAAAAGTTCTTTATTTTTTCTATACATTTGCATAAAAAAGCATGAGGCAGTATCTTGAATTGCTTCGTTATGTCTTAGAGCATGGCAAGTTGCGAAAAAATAGAACAGGTATTGATACGATTGGGATCTTTGGTTATCAGATGCGCTTTAACCTGGAGGAAGGATTTCCCTTATTGACTACAAAAAAATTACATTTTAAAAGTATTGCTTATGAGCTTTTGTGGTTTCTTCGTGGAGAAAGCAACATAAAATTTTTGAAAGATAATGGAGTTACTATTTGGGATGAGTGGGCAGATGAAAATGGAGAGTTAGGACCTGTTTATGGTGTCCAGTGGCGAAGTTGGAAAGCTAATGATGGACGGATCATTGATCAAATTGCTGCAGCTATTCATGATATTCAGCATAACCCATACAGTCGAAGGATTATTGTAAGTGCGTGGAATGTGGGCGACCTTCCTTACATGAAATTACCTCCCTGCCATATTTTATTTCAGTTTTATGTGGATGAGGACAGATTGTCCTGTCAGCTTTATCAGCGGAGTGCAGATGTATTTCTAGGTGTTCCGTTTAATATTGCTTCTTATGCTTTACTGATTCACATGATGGCCCAAGTCACTGGTTTAAAACCTGGGGAATTTATTCATACGCTTGGGGATACACATCTGTATGTAAACCACATAGAACAGGCTAAGTTACAACTTACCCGTGAACCAAAAAAATTACCAACCTTGTGGTTAAACCCAGAAATAAAAAACATATTCGATTTTACATATGAAGATATAAAAGTGTTGAATTACGATCCACATCCCCACATTAAAGCTGATGTCGCTGTCTAACTTGTTTTTTATTGTTGCTGCGGATGCACAGAATGGTATTGGTAAAGACAATGCATTACCTTGGCATATTTCAGCTGATCTTAAGCATTTTAAGAGACTTACGTTAGGAAATTATGTTATTCTGGGCAGAAAAACTTGGGAATCCTTGCCTGTGCGACCACTACCTGGACGAAAGCATATTCTTTTGACAAGAAGTGCTAGTAATGTTCCATCGGATGTTTTATGTTTTTCAAATAAGGAGAAGATTATAGACTTTATCCAACAGCATGAGCAGGAGTTGTTTTACGTGATAGGTGGAGCTTCTCTTTATGAACAATTCCTTGAAGTTACGGAAACCATTTTTTTAACACGTATTTATAAGATATATGCAACGGATACTTTTTTCCCTTCGTTTGCTGGAAGCTTTCGATTAGAAGAATTTAGCTCTCTTTTCTTTGACGAAAAAGAAAAAGTATATTTTCGATTTTGCACTTATAAAAGAAAATGGAAATGAAGCTTGGGAGTGCTCGAGGCCGGACTCGAACCGGCACGGAATTGCTTCCATTGGTTTTTGAGACCAACGCGTCTACCATTTCCGCCACTCGAGCGTACTGCAAAATTATGAATTTTTTTAAAAACACAAGTTTTTTCTGTAAAATAAAATAGTATTTAAATTCGCATAATGTAAAAAAAATTATTTTTGCAAAATTAAGTAGTAAAACATGGGAAAACCAATTCAATTTTCGGAAGCCGCTTTCATTGGAATTCATGCAATGTCCATTATTTCAATGAGTAAAAACAATTTTGTCAATGTTAATAAAATTGCTGAGCTGACAGGAGCTAGCAAAAATCATATCAGCAAAATCATGCAAATTTTTGTTAAAGCTGGATTTTTAAGCTCGGTTCGGGGGCCTTCTGGAGGTTTCTCACTAGCCAAAGACCCGTCTGAAATTACTTTTTTAGACATTTATGAAGCCATTGAAGGTAAAATTACCATCAAAGATTGTCCTTTCGATAAACCCATTTGCCCTTTTAATGTGTGTTTAGTTAGCAATATTTTTCCTAAAATCACCCATGAATTAATTGAATTTTTAAGATCCACGACACTTGAATCCATAAGACATTCAGCTCAATTAAAGGATGAGGAAATTTAAAGATCGTTCAAATAAGCTTGTTGAAATTGCTAAAATCTTATCGAAAGAAAGACCAAATCCTCAAAGTGAACTTAATTATAAAAATGATTATGAGCTAACGGTAGCTGTTATTTTAAGTGCTCAATGTACGGATGTTCGGGTCAATAAGATTACACCTGTTTTTTTTGCTCATTTTCCAAGTTTTGATACGTTAGCTAAAGCATCTTTTGATGAAGTTTATCAACTCATAAAGTCTTGTTCATATCCAAACAACAAAACCAAACATCTCATTGCATTAGCTCAAGAAGTGGTAAATAAATATAGTGGTAAACTGCCGCGAAATGAGTTGGAACTTTTAAACTTGCCAGGTATTGGTCGTAAAACAGCAAATGTTCTTCTTTCTATTTTAGAACGAAAAAATGTACTTGCTGTAGATACCCATGTTTTCCGTGTTGCCAATAGATTAGGGCTTGTAGAAAAAGCTAAAACCCCTCTTGCCGTTGAAAAACAACTTTCAGACTTGGCAGGCGATATTCCTTTGTATAATTTGCATCATTGGTTAATTTTACATGGTCGTTATGTTTGCAAAGCCCGCAATCCATTATGTAACCAATGTTCATTAACTCACCTGTGCGATTACTATTTAAAATTAAGTTCTTCCAAACATTTCCAAACCAAATCTTGATCGTATCCTTTACGAAGGGCAAATAAATAAAGCATGTGTTTTTTTTTCAGCGGATTTAAGTGTGGAGGTAGAGTTTTAAGTTTTGCTCTCAAAAGGTTCATTAGATGTTCTTTTTCATCTTCTGGGCTAAATTCTTTCAGAAGATCATCAATGATTGTTGGATCAATGTGCAACTGAAGAAGAGATAGTCTTATTTTTGTTTTTCCCCAGGATTTTTTTATGCGGGAGTCAATGAAAAATTGAGCAAAGCGTTTATCATTCAAAAAATCATGTTCTTGGAGGTAAGTGATTATTTTATCATGCCATGCTTGAGGTATTTGAAGTTGATAGAGCTTTAGCTGAACCTTATAGGTGCATTGTTCGTGTTGGGCACAAAATTTTTTCATTCGTTCCAACGCATCGGAATATTTCCATTCCTTCATCAAATAATGATTTCATTGTTGTTTTTATCGAAAAAATGATATTCTAAAAGGTGATAAGTGGGATCTTGTTTAATTTTGATGAATACAAGATATTTTATCATCCATTTAACTAGCAGAGAAAATGGGAATTTTCGTAATAAAAAGGCGTAGAGCATTGGAGAGACTTTCATGCGGATTATTTTTTCATTTTGTTCGAAGCGAAGGAATTGAATTTTGTTTTCAAGAATATCAGTGAATGCTATTTGATTGGTAATTACGCCTGTTCCATCGCAAACGGGACATTTTTCGTTAACTTCAATTTCAGTTGAAGGACGCATGCGTTGCCGCGTTATCTGAACAAGTCCAAATTTAGTTGGTGGCAGTACCGTATGTATGGCTCGATCTTTTTGCATTTCTTGTTTGAGCGTCTGATAAAGAAGTTTTTTATTTTCGGGTTTTCGCATGTCAATAAAGTCGACAACAATTATTCCTCCCAGGTCTCTTAAACGAAGTTGTCGAGCAATTTCTTTAGCAGCTTCAAGATTGGTTTCAATCGCAATATCTTCAATATTTTTTTTCTGGTCACTTTTGTAGCCACTATTTACATCAATAACATGAAGTGCTTCCGTACGTTCTATGATTAAATATGCCCCAGATTTAATGTAAACTTTTTTCCCAAGTAATGTTTTAATCTGTTTGTCTACGCCAAAGTATTGAAAAATAGGTTGTTTTCCACTATAAAGTTTTAGAATGTTCAAAAGATCAGGAGAGGTGTTGCTTAGGTAATCAGAAATTTTTTTAAAATATGCAGGATCATCTATGTAAATGCCTGAGAAGGACGAGTTTACAAGGTCTCTTACAATGGCGAGCGATCGATCAATTTCGCCCATGATTTTTGAAGGAGCTTTGAGATGTCTAATTTTTTCAACAAGTTCCCTCCATTTTTTAACAACCTCATCAAGATCTGTTTTAATTTCATCAAGCGACTTATTTTCAGCGACAGTTCGAATAATTACCCCAAAATTGGGAGGCTGAATACTAGCGGCAATTTTTTTAAGTCGATTTCTTTCAGCAGGGGAAAGAATTTTTTGACTTACAGAAATTTTATTAGAAAATGGTATCAATACGACATAGCGCCCTGGCAAACTAAGTTCGGTAGTAATAGTTGGACCTTTATTTAGCCAAGGTTCTTTTACAATTTGTACAAGAACTTCTTGGTTTACATCAAAAATGTCTGTTATTTTTCCATGTTTGTCTGTATCTGGTTCTAGTGTAGATGTTTCTACGGAAACCTTTTTACCATTACGGATATCCTGAATAAATTTTTTGAGAGTACGGATCTGAGGTCCAAGGTCTGTATAATGTAAAAAGGCATCCTTCAGATGCCCAACATCTACAAAAGCTCCATTTAAACTGATATTAATCTTACGTACTTTCCCCAGGTAAAAATCACCTACCTTAAAATCCCTTTCATCAACTTCGTTGTGAAGTTCTACCAGTTCTTTATCTTCTAATATAGCAATTTCTACCCGAGGTGGTTCAGCATGGATGATAAGTTCTTTGTTCATTGTTGTTGGAGCTCAAATACTTGACCTAACGATTCTTCTTCTTATGACGATTTTTTCTCAGTCTCTTTTTTCTTTTGTGAGTGTTCATCTTTTTTCTTTTTCTTTTTCTTCCGCAAGGCATAGTCTTTAGTTTTTAAGGTTAAACTTATTCTTTGTTTTGAACGGATTCTTTAATAAGCTTTACGAATTCATCAGCTGGTTTAAAGGAGGGAATATAATGGCCAGGAATGAGGATGGTTTCATTTCTCGAAATTATTCTGCCTTTTTTAGGGCGGCGATATTTAAGCATGAAACTTCCAAAACCTCTAAAATGAACTGTTTCGCCATTGATTAGGCTCTTTTTTACAAATTCAGTGTATGTTTCAATGACTTTTCTAACAGTATTCTTTTCAATTCCAGTTTCTTCAGAGATAGCATTGATCAAGTCTGATTTTTTCATAACAAATCGTTTAAAACGGCTGCAAAATTATGAATTTTTTTTATCTCAAAATATTAAACAAGTTCAATAATGGATGAAATTCCTTGCCCTACACCTATGCACATGGTGCAAAGGGCTCTTTTTTGTTTATTTCTTTTAAGCTGAAACATGGCTGTTAGTACCAATCTGGCCCCGGACATTCCAAGAGGATGTCCAAGAGCAATGGCTCCACCTTGGGGATTTAGGCGAGGATCTGAGTCGCTTAACTTCCAACTACGAATACATGCCAAAGCCTGGGCCGCAAAAGCTTCGTTGAGTTCAATAAGATCGATGTCGTTCCATGAAAGACCTAGCATGTTAAAAAGTTTTTCGGTTGCCGGAACGGGTCCTATTCCCATAATTCTCGGTGGAACGCCAGCAACAGCACTGCCCACAAATCGAGCTATGGGTATTAAGTTATATTCTTTCATAGCTCTGTCTGAAGCAATGATCAAAGCAGCAGCTCCATCGTTAATTCCGCTTGCATTTCCAGCAGTTATCGTCCCATCAGGGCGTGTAACAGGTTTTAGGCTTAATAATTTTTCTAGGGAGGTTTGCCGTGGATGTTCATCTTTGGCAAATAAAATAGGTTCTCCCTTAGGTTGCGGTATGGGAATGGGTACTACTTCTTCTTCAAAAAGACCATTAGCCCATGCTGCATGTGCTTTTTCTTGGCTCCGAAGTGCAAATTTATCCTGATCTTCTCGTGAAATGTTGAGCTCTTTTGCTAGATTTTCTGCTGTCTCAGCCATGCTTTCGGTTCCATAAAGTTTTTCCATTTTGGGATTTGGAAATCGCCATCCTATGGTGGTATCGTAAATTTTTACCTCGCGAGGAAAAGCTGTTTCTGGTTTTCCCATTACCAATGGGGCACGGCTCATGCTTTCCACGCCACCAGCAATAATTACATCCGCTTCACCTAATTTAATTTTTCGAGCTGCATAAGCAATAGCCTCCATCCCAGAACCACAAAGACGGTTGACAGTCACTCCGGGAACAGTGTAGGGGAGACCTGCAAGAAGCAAAGCCATACGGGCAATGTTTCGATTGTCTTCACCCGCTTGGTTTGAGCATCCCAAGACAACTTCATCGACCTTTTCTTGCGGTAATTGTGGGAATCTATCAATTAAAGTTTTTATGACAAATGCAGCTAAATCATCTGTACGAATGCTGCTTAATGACCCACCATATTTTCCAATAGGTGTACGTAAGCCACCGCAAAGATATGCTTCGCTCATCGCCATTCTTTAATTAAAGGTTTTACATGTTTGAACATTCCTAGGATTACTTCGCTTAGAATATCAATTTCTTTTTCTGTCATCACTGTGCTTGGCATGAAAGTAAGTGAATTTATAGCAATAATCCCGTGATCATATAAATAATCAAGAGCTGCTTTTATGGCGGCCTTATTAGCTTGCTCGTACAGGTAAGTTTCACGATAGTGTTGAGGGGATGGTGAAGTCAAAAACAGTCTGAAGAAAGTTCCCATGCCTGTTACGCTTGCTGGCACACCTGCTATTTTAGAAGCCTCAAGCACTTGTTTTTTAGCCTTTTCAGTCAAAGCGGTCACATAATCAACTTTTTCTTGTGTGTAATGTTCCATGGCAATTTTGCCAGCCGTCATGGAGATGGGATTTGCCGAAAAAGTTCCAGATAAAGCATAACGGTAATTTGTACTGCGTGGATTTAAAATGTCCATAATTTCCTTGCGACCCGTTAAAGCTCCAATGGGGAAGCCCCCACCAATGATTTTACCAAGACTTGTTAAGTCGGGTTTTACAGGGTACTTTTCTTGTGCTCCTCCATATGCTGAACGGAAGGTCACGACTTCATCGAAACAAAGTAGACAGTTATGAGCTCTTGTCCAATCGTAAAGAGCGTAAATAAATTCGCGATTTGCGGGCACCATTGAAATACGATGTGGAACAGGGTCTATAAGAATGGCAGCAATTCTATCTTTGTATTTGTTTAGAATATTGATGGTAGTTTGGACATCATTAAAGGGGAAAACAACTACATTTTGCAAGACGCCGTCAGGGGTCCCAGGAACATGAGGCGCGGAACGTGGATTGTTGTAATTACCCCAGTTTTCAGGAGTTGGGTCTTGACTGACTTCGGCGGTATCAAAAGATCCATGATAAGCTCCTTCAGCTTTTGCAATAATAGGTCGATGGGTATAAGCACGAGCTGCTTTGATCATTGCCATAACCGCTTCTGATCCTGAGTTTACAAAGCGGATTTGTTCAAATTGAGGTACTCGGTTATGAAGAAGTTCGGCGTATTCAATTTCAATTTCGGTTCCAAGCATGTAAGCCGTACCTTTTTTAAGTTGTTCACTTACGGCTTCCACAATGGGAGGATAGGCGTGTCCGTGTATGAGCGAAGCAACATTGTTAGAAAAATCTATGTATTTTTTTCCATCAATATCTTCTACAGTAAAACCTTGAGCTCGAGCTACATACACTGGATGCGGATCTCTTAACACAAGATTTCTACTTACACCGCCAGGCAGAACCTGTACGGCTCGCTGATATAAAATGCTTCCCTTTGACATAACTATTGAATTAACTTAACGCCTGTTCTTTCTTGAACATATTCAAAACTAACGCCTGGAGCCAATTTAACTACTTTGGGTCCCTCGGGAGTGATTTCGATAACTGATAGTTCCGTATATATGCGAGTAACAACGCCTTTGCCTGTTAGTGGGTAGGTGCATTCTTCCACAATTTTAGGTTGTCCGTCTTTGGTGGTATGACGCATCATTACAAATACATTCTTCACACCCTGAACGAGATCCATGGCTCCTCCAACAGCAGGGACGTCAGTTGGATTACCTAGTGACCAATTGGCTAAATCTCCTTTTCCACTTACCTGATAAGCTCCTAATATGGTGTAATCTAGGTGCCCACCACGAATCATAGCAAAGCTATCGGCATGATGAAAATATGCTGCACCTTTGATAGCAGTAATAGGTTTTTTCCCTGCATTGATAAGTTCGTAGTCTTCTTTGCCAGGTTCAGGAGAAGGTCCAACTCCGAGCAAACCATTTTCTGTATGGATAATAATTTCACGCCCTTCAGGAACGTAGTTAGCTACAAGTTCCGGGAGACCAATCCCCAAGTTAACATAAGAGCCATCAGGGATATCTTCAGCAACAATTCGTGCTATTTCTTCATTGGTCCAACCTATGGTGCTCATGGATATCTTACATTTTTTGCAATTAAATCATGTTCGTGCAAGGGATTAGGTACGTGAACAACCCGTTGAACAAAAATACCAGGTGTTACAACGCATTCTGGATCAATTTCTCCTGCTTCCACAATTTCTTCAGCTTGTACGATAGCTATTTTAGCAGCCATGCACATGATAGGACCGAAGTTTCTAGCCGTTTTATTATAAACGAGATTTCCATAGCGATCGGCTCGCTTAGCTTTGACCAAAGCAAAATCAGCCTTTAGAGCATATTCTAAAACATATTCTTTTCCGTTGAAAATTCGTTTTTCTTTTCCAGCTTCGAGAGGTGTGCCAACGCTAGTTGGAGTGTAAAAGGCAGGAATACCTGCCCCCCCCGCGCGAATTCTTTCGGCTAGCGTTCCCTGCGGAACAAGCTCAAGCTCAATTTCTTTGTTTTTATATAATTCTGGAAAAACTTCAGAATGGCTCGTTCGAGGATAAGAGCAAATAATTTTTTTAACACGGCGTTGCTCAAGCAGTGCTGCTAGACCCACATGACCACTTCCTGCATTATTACTAATAACCGTCAGATCTTTAGCCCCTTGATCGATCAAGGCATGTATAAGCTCTATAGGACTTCCTGCTTCCCCAAAGCCACCAATCATGATAACTGCTCCATCAAAAATGTCAGCTACGGCTTTGTGGACATCAGGATAAATCTTGTTAATCATAAAGCTTTCTTTTATTAATGCGTTGCTTCTTTATGCTTGGCTAAAGCTTCGCGTATTCTTCTATCAAGTTCTTCTTCAATTTGGTGCAATTCATCTTCAAAGAAGAATTTATCAGCTTTAAATGGTTTTAGTTGTGCAATGCTTGTTGCCTTATCGTCATATTCTGCAAAGAAAGTTTCATCCATCCAATCCATGTTGCGACCTTCGTTAACTTTGAGAACGATAACTTTCTTGCCTTCTATTTCTGTAACTCCAATAAGACTGATTTTACCTGCAGAGAGAGTCATAGTAATGTAGCGGCTTGGTCTATTGATGGATGATAAATTCTTATAAATCTTATTGAAAACTTTGATAATATCCACCAATGGTCTTGTGAAGTATTGGACTTCACCTGTGGGACGAGGTACATACATGGCATGAAAACCAATTCCTAACATAGCAAAAATATTTCCGAGATCAATCCAGTTTTGAGCAGAACGGTCGACATCAATTTCTCCATTTTCATTTAACCACATGCTAATGTGCAACATAATGGGGCTTTGACTTTTGATGGTAACTCCGTATTTTTTGAGTCTTCGAATAGCAGCTATAGTAGCAGGATTAACTATTTCTCTAGGCGTTGAAAAGTGAACCGTCATGAAAGGTTGTACTCCATTATCATACAAGTATTTAAACAAATTCAACATTTCATCATAAGAATGGGATAGAATCATTTCAGGATAATAAGAAAGAACCCTTGATCCTATACGTACGGTTCGAATGTGGGAAAGTTCTGGATCATTTATGATAGGCTCAATGTATTGACGATATCTTTGAGGTGTAATGTAGCCTCCATCACCGCCTGTAATGAGAATATCCGTTACTTCCTTGTGACATTTTAAATAGTTAATCATTTGTTCAACGCTCTTCTGGACGAACATGTCTTCGTCTCCACGCACCTGAGCATGACGGAAGCAATAAGTGCAAAATGCAAAGCAACTTTGCGTTTGCTCATCCAAAATTAAGGTGATAGGTGGGTATTTATGCTGGACGCCATGGAGAATTTCAACTTCATTGTTTTCGTTGATAAAAATGGGTTTATTCAATAGTTGTTTTCCATCGTGAGGATTGGTTTCTTTGATGTATTCTTTGATGATTTTTTCACGTTCTTCGTCAGAAGTAGCAGCAAGAATTCGTTTTCTTGCATCTTCTCGAACCATGTCAGGTTGTGGGAAAGTAAGGTAAAACAAGGGGTCATTCTGATAATTGTCCCAATCTATAAGGTTAAGTACATGACGTGTAACCATGAAGCGATAAACATGAATAAAAACTTCCCGTTCAGGTATTCTGTCTAGGACTATGCCATGATCAGCTAGTTTTTTTACAATTTCACGAAAACCTTCTAGACCAACCCAGCGTTTTTTTTCGTTAAAGGTCACACGAGGATTTTTTTGCATTAAAGAATATTGAGGATATGCTTTTTGAAGTCTATTCAGAACACCTAGAGGTAATAAATCTTCTTTTTCAATGATTTCTTTCATTTCATCGGTAAAATAATACCGTTCCATTAATTGCTGAAGATCTTCCTTGGTTAGGGGTTTATATTCTGCCATAATTATTTTTTTGCAAATTTATAAGTTTTTGCCAAGATTGTTTTAATAATCATTGAAAAAAGCAAGTTTTAATTTAATATTTTTTGTATGAATGGAGAACTTCGAGTTCTTCTTGGGTAATTTCGTTGTTAGCTTCAGCAGCTTTTTGCATATATGCAAAAACTTTTTCTTGATCTTTTTTATCAACGGGGAAGATGAGTTTCAATTTACCCTGTTTAGCTAGTTTTAGTAAACCTTCAATTTTGTTTATCGAATAGCCCAATTTACGAGCTAGCTTTTGCACGTATTCCATTTCTTTTTCATCGATTTCGCCATCACTTCCTAGAATAACACAAGTATTGTTGATTACATAGTCTCGAATTTTATAGACATCATCATCGGTCGTGTTGTATTTTTTCGGTAATTGATTTGTACTTAAGAAAATTTCGTATTCCTCTGGAGTCAGAATAGAATAGACAATCCATTCGTATTTGGGACTATTGAGTGTAGCACCGCAATAGGGACAGGTTATATCGGTCGTATCTTCGAGTGGACCGCCGCAGTTGGGGCATTGATGAGCATAGATTTTTCCCGCTGGAAGAATAGCGTCTTTTTGTCGCTTCAAAATAAGAACATATGGCTGTGTTCGTAATGTCATATCTAAGGCTTCGTATTTGTCATTTTCTATTTTAAGTCGTTGAAAAGTAGCTTTTATGTAAAACGATGCATAATCATGTTCTTCGTATTGCCATAATCCTATAAGGGTAACATAATTTAAGTAGAATCGATGAAAAACCAATTTTTCTTTAGGCTCAAATTGATTGTAAAATTCATCGGAAGAGAAGCGACGAATACGTTTTGGATCATTAAGTGCCTCGGCAATTAGAATTTGGATGATGGCATTACTTGCTTTGTCTTCCATCAGTTGAACAGAAAAATGAGGATCTCTCGCATACAAGTCCTCGATAGCTTTTTGAAATTTGCTTTGTAGACTGCTAAGCTTCTTGGCTATAGGATAGTCATCAGCTTGAGTGATTTCACAGAGAATCCAGTCAAATTCTCCAGTGTTGAGAATCGTTTTGCAATAAGGACAAATAGCAGTTTCTCCTTCGAGGTCTTCAATAGGGGCACCACACTGTGGGCAATGAATGTTGTGGTATAAGTCACCTTGCTGGGATAGCTGAATTTTTCTTACGAAAGTCCAAATTTCTACAAAATCTTCAATACCTCCTTGATTAAGATCTTTGTATTTTTTAGAAACAAATCTGTCGTTCATACTAGCATGGATGGCAATATCTATGACAAAGTAATTACCATCAACTTGCACGTCGATGAGTTTAAGATCATGAATTTTAATATTAGAGATAATATTTTCCTGCTCTATTTCTTTCATCATGATAAATTGTGCTGTAAAACGTTGATAAAGTCCGTCGCTTATGAATTTGCGAATGGAGCAAATGCTTTGTTTGCTCCATGCTTCTTGAATTTGAAAAAAGGCTGTATTAACTTTTTTTGAAAATTCAATAATATTGAAGTTCGGGTCAAGAGCTTCCATTTTTTTCAATTTGTTTGGAAGATCTTCCACGCTTGGGGGAATTTGATTAAGTATGGATCTTTCTTTTGCTTTTGCATTTAAGGCTAAACCAACCAAGATTAATATTCCAATAGAGATGATATTCCAAGGAAAAGGTAAGGATAAAATCCACATGAAAAGAAATGTTAAATCACCGCCTCCTCCGCCTTCACCACCTCCGTCTCCACCAGCTCCACCTGCTCTTGCAAGTAGATCCATCGTGATAAATAAAATAAGTAAGAAAATAAAAAACTTTCCCTGTATTTTCCAATATTTTTTCATATTTTTTGTTTTATACAAGTGAATAAACTTCATCTTGCGAAATGGTGGATAGAATCCAGCTAAATTCGTCGGTATGAATAAATGCTCCGCAGTAAGGGCAAACATAGCTTTGTCCTAGCGATTCAATAGGTGCCCCACACGAAGGACATTGTCGCATCAAGAGTTTGCTATCTTTCTTATCTACGCTTATTCGACGTACAAAAGTCCAATATTCTGTGAATTTCCGAAGTCTTTTTTTGCTTCCAGCAACTACTTTGCCTTCTTTATTGATCATGTAATCGAGGCAACTAGCAAATATTCTGGTAGTGATAGACTCATAATATTTATCGATTTCTATCGAGGTAATTTCAATGTTTTGTATACCAATTTTTTCAAGCTTGTTTTGAACCCCTTTTTCTTGATATAAAGAAATCCAAAATTTAAAATTATTAAAAAGATTTTCGCTAATTAAATGCCTAATATTTTCAAGATTGTTTTCACTCCAAGCTTTATAGATTTCAAGAAAATAAGCCTTAACGATTTGATCTTTAAAGAAAGCTTCAAAATTTTCCCAAGTTAAACGAAAATCGTTGTTTTGATGAAGTTGTATGAATTGCTTTTTAAGTTCTTCAAGTTGAGGATGTGAAATGGTAGGATAGTCTGTTCCTACTTCTTCTGTGTATTCGCCGGGTTCATACGACAAGACTTCTTTTTTCAGAATAGCCGTTTTTTTTACGAACCATTGCATTTCACCGCGAGGGATAATCGTTTTGCAGTGATTGCAAATATAATCGCTATCAAAGCCTTCGTTAGCCCCGCAGTTTGGACATCGAACTGTTTTCATTTTTTCAGGCGGAAGTGATTGCACACCTGCTTTTCTATTTAAAAGCCACCTTTCCTCAATTAAATACCGTGTTTTTTTATCAGAAATAATTCTTGTGTAATTCGTGATAAAATCTAGTGTTATTGATGTGTAATTATTGTTTAACTGAATCTCTCTCAATTGGATATGACCTATGACAATTTCCTCATACCTACCTTTATCAGTGTTAGCCTTATCGAAAATATTTTTTTCGAAAAAAGGTAGAATTTTATTTATTTTTTTGACATTTCCACGCAATGCGTAATATTCGTAATAAAGTGATTGAAGGAAATCCAAGAGAAGAGTGCGTGAAAAATTCGGATCTTGTTGTTTAAGTTGGTGGAGTTGCTCCAATATTGTATTTACTTCTTGAAATTCTTCTTCTTTGTTTGCTGGATTTTGTTTTGATGAAATGGTTTCCATCTTTTTTTTAGGGCCAGGATAAACCATCCATGTGTATAAAAAGTAAATTATTGGACCAGCAAAGAGATACCATAATATTTTTTGAAACAAGGAAAATTCCTCCATCGTGCCAAATGCAATATACCCAAATAAGATTGGTAGTGAAAAAGGCAATGACAAAAGAAGGGTAGGCCATTTTTTTTTTAGCAAGTGTGCAACTATGGCAGGTATTATAAGTACAATTGCAGAGGCTACTCCAAATAGCAAGAGAGTAACTACAAAAGGTAGCTCATCACTCGATCTTCCATATGTACCATATGAGTGTGAAGAAGAATAAGAACTTGAATGGGAAAAGTGCCCCCCGCCTCCACTAAAATGGCTCCCTCCTCCTGGCCTAGCATAGGTAATATCAGGAATGAGAATGATTATTAAAAAAAGAATCAAAATGAGCATAAACCCCAAAAGAGATCTCTTGCTATTTTTCATGTTGATTTTTTTATAAATTTTTAAAATCAATATCGATGCTGTCAGGCAATTCGTTAATATCGTTGGGAATAGGTGGAATGTAAGAAGCCATAATGTTTTTTAAACTTTCTGCATCTTCTCCAGCTACTGTTTCATACAGAGCTTTAGCTAAATTTCTTTTTTTAAAAATGTTTTGAATAATAGATGATCTTATGTTTGATAAAATTTCGTGAGGTACTGCATTTTCTATTCCTTCATCAACAAGAAGCACAGCTTGTCTTTCAATTAAAGAGACAAGGATTAACATCCCCGTTCTCTTTTGGGTTTGAAAAATTTTAGCTTTGCTAAAGAGAGCATGAGCCATTTGGTGAACATTTCTTTTTTTGAGCACCATGGGGACTGCCCACATGATAAGTTCAGGCAAAAAGTAAAAAAGAAATGTAAAAAAAATAAAAATACTAACAACGCCAGCTAAAATAAGATCTAAGGTAAATTCAATGTTGGAATAAAGCATGTAAGCAAGTACAGCGATGGCTATAACAAATGAAGTTCCCATAAAGTATGCTCCATAATCTCCGGATTTTTTCTTAACTATTATAACTAATTCCGCATTGCTTTGTTGTTCGACCTGTTGAACGCATTTGATCAGTGTATTTCTTAATTCGGACTTTTTACGTTTCATTTGCTTACTATTGTTTTCAAAATTAAAAAATAATTCAATTAGTTTTTATGATTTCCCACGACTCAACATCTCCTGCAACTATGTAAAAACTTGGATGGCATTCAATTTCTTTGGTGTGTTTAAGTTTTTCATAGAGAAAAGGATTTCTTTTTTTTAATTTTTCCAATAAATGGTTGAACTCATATGTAAGCTGACCCGTCGTAACTGAAATTTTTTCAATATCGTTTTCTATTAGGGAAAATTTTGTTTTATCAAAAACATAGCCTCGATGGCTAGCTTCCATGTAAATATGTTCAAGATATTTATTGATAGCATACAGCGGATTTGTAGCTTTTTTAAAGCGTTCAAGTTGAGGATGGAATTTATACCCTTTGGTTTTACCTTCCAAAACTTTTTTAGCAAGTAAAGCCTCACGCCAAACGGCTACCAGACCTTTCTGATCCAAATATTTAGGATGAATCGACCACAATCGCATGCCTCTTGTTTTTACAAAAATATTGGTTTTTACTTTTGCTTTAATTTTGCTTAAATTGAAGGTATGAGTTTTCTTTATCCAACTTTTTTATGGGGACTTCTTGCCATATCTATCCCAATTTTAATTCACTTTTTGGAATTAAGACGTTTTCGGAAACAACCCTTTCCAGATAATTATTTTTTACAAGAGTTTCTTAAAAAGAAGCGAAGGCAACAAAAAATAAAGCAGTGGATCTTACTTGCATTGCGTATTTTGTTTATCGTTTTCTTAACGCTTACATTTGCTCATCCTGTGAAGCAGAAAAATCTTTCTTTGCAAGGTTCAAGCAAGGCCATTCTATACATAGACAATAGTCTTTCGATGCAAAGTTTTTTTCAAAAATTATCGCTACTTGATCAAGCAAAGCGTCTAGCTTCCCAGCTTGTTGATCAGTTGCCTCCTCAAACCACCTGGCAAATCATCACAAACGACGGCGATTATTCCACATGGTTACTTTCAGATGAAGCACGTGATAGAATAAAAAACATTTCCTTTTCACCTTTTTCCCTAACATACGATGATGTTTTCAAAAGAATTGAAGAAAATATTACCCATACAAATTCAGACCAAACTCTCTTTTTTGTTTTATCCGATTTTCAAAAGTCCCAAGGAAAATTAAAGAGGTTTTCAAACTTAAGGGCATCAACTTATCTTTTGCCTCTTCTGACACGAGAGCGTTCTAATTTGAGTGTTGATTCCGTTTGGCTACTAACTCCTGTTTCTCAAAATTCTACTCAAGTATCTTTGATGGTTCGAGTGCTTAATTATTCCCAAGAAAGTGTGGATAAATTGCCTGTTTCGTTGTACATACATGGAAATTTAATTTCGAGCGAAATTGTTTCACTTCCCGCTTGGGGCAAAGCTGAAGTTACTTTTACCATATCCATTCCTGCTCGTCCTGTCGTAGATGGTTATGTAGAAATTGAAGATCCCTTAGTACCTTTTGACAACCGTTATTATTTTGCTTTTGGAAAATCTAACTTGATTCATGTTGTTCACATCGCAGGCAAGAATAGCACGAAAGTTATCTCTGCGATTTTTGACAACGATTCATTATTTGACTTTCATACTTTTTCTCCATCCCAGGTGGATTATAGGTTAATTTCTCGTGCAAAGTTAATTGTAGTGGAGGAACTCGATCAGTTGCCTGCAGGTCTTGCAGATGAATTAAAAAAGTTTGTCGAAGCGGGGAATATGCTGGCTATTATTCCACCTTCAAATCAAGAATTGCTTAAAGCGACCTACGATCCACTCTGTAAAACCTTGGGAATACCTACACCTTCCAGGTTAGATACCAATTCGACACGAGTGGTAGACATTCAAGTGAATCATTTTTTGTTCAAAGGAGTTTTTGCAACAATGCCTGAAAAACAAAGCACCATAAAAGTTAAACGTCATTACATTTTAAATACAGTCGATGGTCAAGCTGTTTTATCCATGGCTAACGAACAACCCTTTTTACTTGATTTCATGCGAGGTAAAGGTCATGTTTTTGTCTTATCTGTGCCTTTACATGAGAATTTTAGCAATCTTTCCTATCAAGCTCTGGTCGTGCCCATGTTTATGCAGATGGCTTTTAAAACAGAAGCAATCCCTGCTGTTGGTTATTCACTCGACTATAGTGGCGGTATCCCATTGCCCATGTCTTACATTCAAGCCGAAAAGCCCCCATACATGAAGATTAAAAACCAGATTGTTTATCCTGGCTTTTCTTATGGAAATCCTCTGTACATTTTCTTGCAAAAAGCAATTACGCAGCCTGATATGGCTGAAGTATGGTATGCCAACAAGCTAGTCACCGTTTTTGGGTTAAACTATTCTCGCAAAGAAAGTGATCCTCGTTGTTATACCTTGTCGGAACTCGACAGTTTAACGCATGAAAATCCTCGAGTTAAAGTCATAAAACAAAGTGACCAGGTAAAACCTGCTATGTTAAAGAAGTATATACAACCTGAAAGCAACTTTTGGAAATGGATGTTAGCTATAGCCATTCTATGCTTAATTGCAGAACTATTGATTTTACGCTTCTGGAAATGACATTGATTTTTAACAGATTGCTCAAACATGGATAAAAGCTTTTTTATTTTTGCAAAAAAAATTAAGGAATTATGAGATCCCCAGATGATAAGATTATTTCGATAACCCCTACAGTTCATTGGGTTGGAGTGCTCGATTATGACATTGTGACTTTTGACATTGTCATGGAAACCGAGTATGGAACAACTTACAACAGCTATTTTTTGGACACGCAGCAAAAGACCTTGATTGAAACGGTGAAAGAAACATTTTGGCCAGTTTATCGTGAGAAATTAGAAAAGCTCACTCGCATCGAAGAAATTCGTTATGTGGTGGTAGACCATACAGAGCCTGATCATAGTGGAAGTCTCAAGTTTTTGTTGGACATGAATCCTAACATCATTGTAGTAGGGTCGGGAAATGCTATCCGTTACCTCAAGGATCAGTTACATCGGGACTTTAAACATATTATTGTTAAAGATGGGGATGAGCTTGACCTGGGAAATGCTAAGTTAAAATTCATATCGGCACCAAATCTACATTGGCCAGATTCTATGTACACTTACCTTGTCGACGAAAAACTTCTTTTTACGTGCGATAGTTTTGGCTGTCATTATTGCCACGAAAAGATGATAGATACGGAAGTAGGTGATTTTACGAAAGCTTTTGATTATTACTTTGATGTTATCCTCAAACCGTACAGCAAGTTTATGTTAAAAGCCATTGAACGAGTTGATAATCTTGAGATAAACGCTATCTTACCTGGACATGGACCATTGTTGCTCAATTTGTGGAAAAAGTTTGTAGATAGAAGTCGACAACTTGCTGAAGAGTACTTAAAAAGTCCACAACCTAATTACATCTTTGTTCCTTACGTAAGTGCTTATAAAAACACCGCAAAATTAGCCGAAGCCATTGCTTCGGGGATTGCAGAAGGAGGTTGTAAACCTGTTATTATGGATATTGAAAAGGCTCAACTTGGTGATTTGGAGCAACAGCTCATTATATCGCAAGGTATGGTGATAGGAACTCCCGTGATTAATCAAAATATTTTGCTACCTATTTACAAGCTTTTTGCTGCCATTAATCCTATTCGTGATCGAGGTAAAATTGCAGGAGCTTTTGGTTCTTACGGCTGGAGCGGAGAAAACAAAACCATTGTGAAAACTATTCTTGAATCCTTGAAGTGGAAATTTGTAGATGATGGCCTTTTCTTTAAGTTTTCCCCTTCAGAAGAAGATCTTGCAAAAGCAAAGGAATACGGAAAACTTATTGCCACCGAAGTATTGCAAAATGTCAGTGAAGTTTCTTGATGAGTTAACCTCTTTTGTCTTTTTTTGAAAAGAGAAAGTGGAAAAATAATTTTTTCTTTTTGCGAGGTATTTTTATGCATTCGTCATAATCAATTTTATCAACTTTGTTGGAAGAAAATTTTCACTTAAATTATTTTTTTGATGTGGAAATTTGTTTCTATCGTGCCACTCATAATTTAGACATAGATTTGGGTTTGCCATTTACATGGGGTTTTTACAAGTGAATGACGATTTTTTTCCCCGACACATAGTCTCGTTAAATGACTTTTATTTTTTGAATGCAAATTATAATTTTTTTAGGATTGAAAATAAATAATTTGTAGTCCTTTTAAAAAAGGATAATTTTTTTGAAAAAAGAAATAATACAAAATGTTGCATTTTTTTTGCAAAAAATGACATAAAACACACACCATCAGAAATATAAATGTAATCATCTAATTATCATTTTGGTATTAAATTTGTATTGCAAAAAGAAAAAATTGACTTATGAGAGCGTTTAGTTTGTTTTTATTGAGTGTTGCCACTTTTGTGTGGGCACAGCTTCCGGTGGATAGCATTACGAAAAAAATTACTTATAAAGAAGTTGTCCAAGTTGAAGGTAACAAAGATTCTCTTTACAACCGAGCTATTGCCTGGATTAATTCTTATTTTAAAAATCCACAAGGTGTAACGCAGGTTCGCGATCCTCAAAATGGACTGATCGTGGGGCAACATAGAATTCGCATGGTGGATACCCAAAAAGATGGCTCGAAAATTAATTCTAACACTGTCGTGGAGTATACTTTTAAAATTGAAGTAAAAGATGGAAAATACCGCTATACTTTTACAGATTTTGAAATGAAAGCTACTTCTAAATTCCCGCTGGAAAGGTGGCTCAACAAAGCTGATCCTGCTTATACGCCTCAGTGGGAAACCTACATTCCACAAGTGGATACACACATCAAAGAAGTTATTGCAAGCCTTAAAAAAGGAATGCTACCCAAAAAGAAAGTGCAAGATAACTGGTAATCATTTGAGCGTGTAAACAAAAAGTGAGTCATTTTTTAAGCAAGCAACAATGTTACCATTTGAAATTGCGTTCGAACATTCGGCAGGAAAGAAATAAGCTTCCTGCCTTTTTTTATTAACAAAATCATAAAGCAAAATATTTTTTTCGCTTACAACAACTATGTTATCTTCTTTGATAAATACAGAACGGGTTTCATCTATATTGAGAAGGTTTGTTTTTCCCTCGAAAGTGGTTGAGTAAAGTTGACCGTCGCAAGTTAGAAGTAAATAATTTTCCTTGAAAGAAAATATGTCTACAATGTCGTGATGTAAAAAGAATTCAGCATCCAGTTGTTTTTGTTGAAGAATACGTTTTTCCAATGAGAATTCAATGAGTTCATGAGTAGACGAACAGTAAGCGATGAAGGTATTTCGAAAAGTTAATTTTAAAATATCTAATGGCGAAGAATAGGAAAGTTGGATTTTTTCCAAAGTGGACAATTGTTGATCGAACATAAAAAGTTGTTGAAAAGAGGGGCTGTAAAAAGTAATTTTAAATGGGTTCTCCGTTGACACAATCCAATCGCTTGCAGGGGGAAGATTTTGCGAAGAATACAATTTCTTACCAGACATGGAATATTTTATAAGTTCTCCTGAAGGAAAGAGGAGGTAAATTTGGTCGAACCTATCTAGAAAAATTTTAAATTTTTTTTGATGAGCGGGAATCGAAAATTTACTAACGAGCGTTATATTTTGAGAAGATAAAACACAAGCAAATAAAATTGAGACCATCCATATAGAAAATCTCATGATTTTTGGAGATTAATAGGTTTTAATTGCTCGTTGATATAAGGGGAGATGGAAATCCATTTTTCTTTTATGGTAGGAAAAGTTTTTTCTCCCAAGTGTACAAGATGCTTGTAAGTAAGGCTATTTTCGCGTTCTTTAGTGGAAACGATAAAAGCATGTTGATCTAGTTTTTCAATAGCCATGGCAATAAGAGCAAGCAAAAGAATATTTTTTATTAAAGAAAAAAGGATACCTCCAATTCTATTGATAAACCCAATTTTTAAAATATCCAAGACATGTTTTAAGCGTGATGAGAGAAAGAATATTAAAACCATGGTCCCTAAAAAAGGGATACCGAAAGCAATAAAGTAAGTATAGGAGCTGTTGATCTCATATGTTGAATTTATCCATGAAGCAATCCAATTTGAAAAGTGAAAAGCTATGTAAATACCGGCGATATAGGCAATAATTTGTGCTAATTGATTGATAAGCCCTTTAAAAAATCCTTGAATGACGCTATAGCCTAAAACAATAAAGACGATAAGGTCAAATGTGGTCATACTTTAAAGATTTTGTTAACTTGGTTGCAAAAATAAAAGAACGTAATTCTGGATTATCAGCTTTAAGAATTTCACTGGAGGAACCTGTCCACCATGATTTTCCTTGATATATGAAGAGAATGTTTTCGCCGATTTCGAGAACAGAATTCATATCATGCGTATTAACGATGGTAGTCATATCAAATTCATGGGTAAGTTCAAGAAGAAGTTTATCGATGACATTTGAGGTGACAGGATCGAGACCACTGTTAGGCTCATCACAAAAAAGATACTTAGGATTTAAGACAATGGCTCGGGCAATAGCTACACGCTTTTTCATCCCACCGCTTAGTTCAGCAGGGTAAAGATGATTGGAATTACTAAGATTTACGCGTTCTAAGCAAAAATTAACTCTTTGAAGTTTTTCTTTGTGGCTCATGTTGGTAAAGAAGTTAAGTGGAAACATCACATTTTCTTCGACGGTCATGGAATCAAAAAGAGCTCCTCCTTGAAATAAGGTTCCGATTTCTTGCCGGATAATTTTTTGTTCTTTTTCTGGAAGAGAGGTAAAGTCTCGTCCGTCAAAAATAATTTTTCCCTTGTCTGGTTTCATGAGTCCCAGAAGAAGTTTCATAAGAACAGTTTTTCCTGAGCCACTTTGACCAATTACTAAATTAACTTTTCCCGCTTGAAAAATAGCATTAACATCTTCAAGTACAAGCTTATTATCAAAACTTTTGTATATGTGTTGAACTTCTATCATACGAGTAAAATTTGAGTTAGCAAGAGGTTAAAAATGATAACCAAAAGGCTACTTTGAACCATGGCTTTTGTGCTAGCTGTTCCTACTTCTAACGCACCACCTTGTACTCGATAACCAAAAAAACTACTAACAGATGTAATGATAAAGGCAAAAACCACTGCTTTGGTAAGGGCATAAGTAATTTCAACATGTGAGAAAAAAGAACGAACTCCATACATGTAGGTTTCAACAGAGGTCACATGGGCAAACAAACAAATTAAATATCCTCCCAAGATTCCAAGAAAAATAGAATAAATAACAAGTACAGGGAAAAAGAGAACAAAAGCAATTATTTTAGGTAAAATAAGAAAATTAGCTGAATTTATTCCCATTACTTCCAGTGCATCGATTTGTTCGGTTACGCGCATCGTAGCAATTTCACTTGCAATGCGACTTCCGACTTTGCCAGCCAGAATAAGGCTCATGATGGTGGTGGAGAATTCAAGTACGATGGTCGAGCGTGTAATGTATCCTACGGTATATTTCGGGATGAGTGGACTTTCGATAGAATAAGCTGTTTGCATAGCAACTACAGCTCCCATGAAGACACTAATAATAGCTACGATACCTAACGAATCAATGCCTAAAAATTTAAATTCTTGGATGATACGCTTTCGAAATTCCCTGTAATTTTCAGGTCTGGAAAAAACTTTTTTCATTAACAAAGTGTATTCACCTATAATAGAAAAAAAATTCCACAAGATCTTCATGCATGAAAGTTCTTTCAAGCAAATGTAAACATTTTTTCAAATACGTTTAAAAAACTCGTGGGGGTAAAATTTAATGGGGATCTTTAAAGAAATCATTCACTTTGCTGCCCCAACCAAAGTCTGGGTCTTGTTCATCAATACTACTGGAGGCATAATTACGTCGAAGTAGTTTTACTCGCCAGTTGTAATCACTTAATTCTCCGAAAACATCGCTATAAATGAGCTGATAGTCATTGGTAACTAGATCTGGATTATAGAAAATAAATTTTCGATTGGATTGATTGTTTACTTTGTAGTAATGCCAAATTTCGTAAGGATAAGCCGAGGGTTCATGATCTTCTTTAGAAATTGAATTGGGAGGACCATATTGCAGGTAAACGCGACCTCGATCTGTTTCAAAACCATGTTTGATCTGCGTTTTATACATTTTTTCAACATAATCTACCTGTTTTTTATATTCTAGCCAAGCTTGTTCTGGGTTGTCAGGAGCTCGCCTTATCCAAAAACCATAAAAAAATTGTTTCATCTCTTCTACGCTTACCTTCTTAAGTTTAGAAATGAAAACACGTTCATTAAGAGATGCAATGGGATATAATGAACTCACGAAATATTTTAAGCTATCTACGTTGTTGTATCGTTGGACAAAAGAGGTTTTGTATTTACTTTCAAGGTCTTGTGCTGAAATTTCTTCGTTTGGATGTGTGGAATTGTTCACTCTTTCGATGTACATGCTGTTTTTCGCAAGTAATTCTTTTCTTTTGTTTAAAACTTCCACATGGAAAAGATAAAAGCCCGTAGGTAGTGTGCTGATATTGATACTTTGTAAGAACGGTTGAAATGGAGCATGTTTAATGGGTGTACTAAAATCAAGCGATTTGTAGACTTTATGAATGGGGATTTCCTCGAAATAATATCTTAAGAATAGTTCACTGTCGGGACTCAAATGGGCATTGTAAATTTCAAAGTAAAAAGAAAAGTTTTTCATGTTATCAGGGAAGACGGTGGAAGGATAGGGGATTATGCGGTGAGCCATTTTGTAAAAAAAATCTTCCGGGTTGTCGCTTGGTTCCATGGAGTATGCGAGCTCGATTCCAGATAATTGGATGTTATTTGCATGAAAAGGTGGAACAATCACCTCTTCGTTGAAGTAAGCAGGGATGCTTTTAACATTAGCATCTTTCATGGCTATTTCAAGGGTGTAGGTTCCAGGTGAAACATTGATTTTGTCAATGTAAAAAAAAGTTTGAGCAAAGGTCGTATCATCCGTTGGTGGAAGTTTAATGGTGAGTTTATCTGAAAATTTAATGCTATCATGTTGTTCGAAAAGGATTACAGCTTCGATGGATGCTTCCCATAATGAGTCACTATTTCGAACATAATGAAGTGAAGCACTGTTAATGGCAAAATAGAATTCATAATAAGGGTGACCTACCGCATCATAAAATAAACTGTAAGAAACAAATGTTCGGAGTGATTTGTTTTGTCCACTCACGATGCACGAAAACAGTATGAGGAAAAGCAAACTATGTGTTTTTTTCATAACTCAAAATATAAGCAAATGTAATGATTTTTTTGGAAATCATTAGCAAAAGTAATTTCATGTAAACATTCATCATCTGTTGCAGTTGAACTTGGTCTTAAAAGTTTTATGTCAAAGTTTTCTGAATAAAAAAAACCTCCCCATTGATAACACCCAATAGGGAGGCATGAATGGCAAAGCGATTTTTAATATGTTGTATGTTGTGGATCAAAGTTTGTCCAGCCAGCTGTCCAATCTGTTGTGCCAAAAGCTCCTCTAAAACTAACTTGTTCAAAGAAAGTATTATTTATAACGAATGGGTATGAAAAATTAGCCCCAGAAAGTAAGGGAGAAGAACTCTGCGGAAGGAAATTTGGAGCCGAAAGGTTCCATGCATTGGCTGATAATTTTATGTCGTCAAAACTTAAAATTTGATTGTTTTGACCCGTGGCATTAAACCAACCGTTAATATCAAAAGTACTACCTGAGGCAACAGATAAACTATTGGTGCATCCACTTATGATGTTACTTTTGAAAATTAATTCTCCATTTTGTGCATTGGTTTCGGTTAAACTTCCGTCGATATAAAGTCCAACTGGAAATCCCATAAGTAAAGAGTTGATAATTTTGAGCTTTGTATTTCTTCTAAGATGTGCTGCTCTTTTGAATTGTTGATTATAGTTTGAGTTGGTTGGGGAGATGGGACCGATGATAGTTACATTTGAAAAAATACCTGAAGTATAAGGCTGAGCATCTGTACCCTGTCCGTCATTATCGCTTTCAAAACCATTCGAACCAGATTGGTCTGCAATATTTGGATCTCTTAAAGCAACTGCAAATTGAACATTCCCTGACCAACCATTGTCGGTATCAAAATCGTCGTCCCAGTTGCGGAAAGAAACGAGGTATTTAGCATTTACTGTCCCACCGAACCATTCAAAGGCATCGTCGCCGGAATAAGAAACTTGAACATGATCTATAATGGTTCCTGATCCTACACCAGCAAGGGTTAAACCATTAATTTCATTGTTGGGTTGAAAGGCTATGCCGGCAAATTCTATGCGGACATATCTTAAGATTCCTGAGTTGTCATTGGGGTCGTCGCCACCAAAATATGCGTCTACACCACCTTCTACTAGGCCTTGTCCACCTGGTAAGTTAACTGGGGCTCTTCCGCAAATGATGATACCACCCCAATCACCATAATCTCTCTCCCCAGCAGGTTTTGCTGATGTAAATACAATAGGTTTATCGGGTGTGCCATCAGCAATGATTCGTCCACCTCTCTTAATGATAAGAGATCCCTTCGTATCTTTATCGCCAAAAATAATTGTTCCTGGTTCAATGGTAAGCGTGGCTCCACTTTCAACGTAGACAAATCCTTTTAATAAGTATTTTTTATTTGCCGTAAGAGTTTTGTTAGTAGTGATACTACCTTCAAGAATTTCTTTTTCTTGCGCGTATTGACATGATCCATCGTCTTTTTGAGCATCAGGGTCATAATTTAAAGCGGCAGGGTCAGTACAGCCTTTTTTCTTTTCACACGACTGTGTGAACATGGCAAGGCTCATTAGGCCTGTCACCAACAACATTAAAATAACTTTCTTTTTCATGTTTTTAGATTTTGTATTTCAAAAAAACCTGAAGTATTTAATCTTAGCATGAAAGGAATGTTAAAAAATTATTATCTTTTAAAAACGATAACTTATATCAAGTCGGAGGTCGATTCCCGTTTTGTATTTTAGGATCAATTCATCTTTTGAGTCAATTTTGTTATTCATGTTAGAATCCTGTTTGTACAAGTAAGGCAAGTTCAACAGATTTCGAGCACTCATTCCTATGCTAAGATTTTTTGATGGGGTAAGTTGCACATTCGCATCAATGGAATGTTTTGGCATTTCGTAAATATCTGGGGTTCCGTAAGTTCCTGCGGCATAAACTCTTTTACCAATTGTGTTGTAAAGTACATTGAGTGAAAATAATTTTGTTTGAAAATAAGTACCCACATTAGCTATAAAGCTTGCTTGACCTAAAAGAGGGCGATGTGAATTTTGTCCGACAGCAAGTTCTTTGTTTAAAGTTACTTCGCTATGAATTAAAGCAATATTGGAGATAAATTGCAGTGTCGGTGCTTGAGTTTGAGATGAAAGTTTTATTTTGTAAGTAAGTTCTCCTTCCGCACCAACATTGGTTGCTTTTTCTGCATGATTGAAGGTGAAATTGCGTGTACCACCGCTGCCCGTTCCTGGCACAAAATACATTTCAATAGGTTTTTTGAAGTATTGGTAAAATATTCCCAAAGCAAAGAAATTTCCCAAAGAAGGAAAGTATTCCCAGCGTAAATCGAAATTATTTATGTTGGCATTTTTTAAACTAGGATTTCCAAAGATTACATTATTCGTAGTAAAATCATAATAAGAAAATGGAGCTAGCTCTCTAAAGGTGGGATAATTTACAGATGAGAAATAACTTAGCTTCAATTGATTTGTGTTTGAAAATTCCCATTTAACCAATGCAGAAGGTAAGGCATTTATGAATGAATGGTGTACTTCAACTCCTTCATTGCTATAATTTTTACTGCTGAGATTTTGTGTTACACTTTCTATTCTCAAACCTCCAAGAATTGAGAGTTCTGAAATTTTCAAACCGCTTTGTAAAAATGAATATGCTTGTGTTTGGGATGCAACATATTTGTCGCTTGGATTAGTCCCTTCTTGCAGCTTAAAACCATAATCGTTGAAATGAGTTGGTGCAAATATTTCTGTAATAGGAAGAGTTAATAAATTATGATCGAAAGAAGATGAATTAGCCATGGTATAGGACATCCATCTTGTTTGAAATTGTCTTAATGTTTGATCAAATCCAGCTCCCATTTTTATAGTGGTTTGTTCTGGCATGAAAAAAGAAGTAATTTTTTTATCCCAAAGAAGTTTAGTTCCAAAAGATGTTTCATGCATATTTTGGTACAAACGTCCTGCATCCTGAACCGAAGGAGAAGGTGCTATGATTGCAACGTAGGGAGTTGTTTCTTCTGCATGAAGATCTCTTACCGTTCGGATACGCTTATCGTCTGGTTGATTATAGAATGAAAAAGCTAAAAAAGAAATGCTTTCAATTGAGCTGTTTTCTTTTTGCTGACTTATTTTAAGGGTATTGTGCAATAAGGATCGTTCAGTACTTTTAAAGTTATACCCTTTGATTTGATACCCTTCTTCAAAATTTTTCCCTTCTCGGAAGGTATTTATCAGACTATTTTGTTGAACATATACTCCTTTGTAATTAAAAAGCATTGATTTTATCGTCGAAGTAACATTTTGCATAAACATGAATTGATGGTTTTCTTGAAATACATGATCATCGTAGGCATAGATGCTGTCACTTTTTTGATGAACGATATCGTACATGTTGTAATTGTAAATTTTATTGACTTTTGAGTAATGCGAAGATCCAACTCCGAGTAAGCTAATGAAGTACCAAATGTTTTCTTTTATCTTTCTTTTTTCACCCAAAGTGAAATTCATGGAATAATCAGGAAGTGCTAAAATCTCTTTGGTTTGCCATGTGTTTGGTAATTGGCTAGCCCAATAGTAATTATTTTCCCTGGTGAGGTTTGTTAATGTGGCTGGGAAGTTTTTAGGTAGTTTTCTGCTTGAGGATAAGAAGCCGAGATTTTCGATGAAAGCAGATGTAGACGATTGAAATGAATTAAAAGTAGTTTGTGTATTTCCTTGTACTGCGATGGAGGTGGATATGAAAGAGCTGTCTACTTGCTGTTTGGTGTCAATAAGCACAACTCCTCCGCTAAAATTTCCTGGTAATTCAGGGCTTGCCGATTTATAAACGGTAATTTTTTCTATAAGGCTTGATGGTAATATGTCTAATGAAAATACTTGCTTATCTGTTTCAAAACTAGGGGCAATAACTCCATTGAGCAAGGTAACGTTGTATCGAAAAGGAATTCCACGAACAAACACAAATTTGTTTTCCTGAAGCAAGATGCCTGGCAGACGTCGAACCACTTGAGATGCATTATTATCTTTGTTTTTCTGAATGGTTTCTTGACTAATCACAGACAAATTGGACTCACTTTTTTTGATCTCATGAATAACCGCTAGTTCTGTAGTCTGATTTTTGAAGCCAACTACATTAACAGTTTTAATTGAGTTGATTTTTTCTTTTAAAAAAACATGAACATGCTGATTTTTTTCTACCAAGAGGGTATCGCTTTCATAGCCAAGGTAAGAGATGATTAATCTTGTTTTTTGATTTTGCACGGGCAATTTAAATCTTCCATCTATGTCTGTAACTGTGCCAGTTTTGCTTGCTGGAACGAACACTTGAGCTCCTATGAGTGGTTTTTTTGTTTTTTCGTCAAAAACGGTTCCTTCTATGAAATCTTGTTGACAAAACAATGATAGGGTAAAGAAAAAGGAAATGAAAAAATAGAACTTTTTCATGCACTTTTTTGCAAAAAGAGCAAAATTCTTTTGCTTAATGTTTAAGCAAGTGTTAACAAAAAATTACTTTTTGAGTAAAAAAAATTAACAAAAAATTAACGCATAAAGAAAAAGTAAACTAAATGTATTATTTATTGACTTTTGCTGTTGTATCACCTTGTGTAATAAAGTCAGCAGCAGCTTTCTTACTATCGGCTGCATCTTGATTTTGAGTAGTTTTGATGCTATCTTCGTAAGTTTGAATTTCTTTTTTTTCCTGTTTTTTCTCGTTGCAAGAGATGATGCCCATAGAGGTAAATACTACAAGACATACATACAAAAAGGCAAATCGCATAATTTCGTCTTTTCGGCAAAATTACATTTTTTCATAAAATGACACAAAAGCGAAAAGTTATTAGAAAAATTTATGTAAATTTGTAAAAAAGTTGCCTATGAGAAGTTTTTTGGTAATGTTAATATTTGCGTTGGTTGGAGTTATGCAAGTAAATGCTCAACCAACGATGAAGGAAAAAGCACGTCATGTGATTTCACGTACTGCTCATGTCATTTATGCAGCTCATAAAGCAACTGTTGCTCATCATCAATTTACTGGAAATTTACAAAGAGCTGTGGTTCATCAACGCCTTGCCATTAATTTTTATCGCGATGGAAAGTATGGCAAAGCCATTGCGCATAGCATCAGGGCTCGTGAACTTGCCATTCGCCATATCCAAACCCTCGGCGAGCAAGTACCCCAGGGTTTTGAAATTACCAACGACGAGAGAGTACCTGTAGATGAAAATGTTAACAAGGAAATTTCAACAGAGGCTGAACAATATTTAAAATCTTTTAACATCCCCAATGACGAATCACTTTCTAAGCAATCTACCATTGATGGCATTGAATTGAGCAAAGATGAATAATGTGTGAGGAGTTATTTTTATAATTCACGGAAAGTAAAAGTTGGTCGAGTAGTTATTGGAGGAAATGAGCCTGTTGTACTGCAATCGATGACCAATACACCGACAGATGATATTGATGCAACCGTAGCTCAGATGATTTCTATTTTTGAAGCAGGAGCCCAACTGGTGAGAATTACAGTGCGTAATGCTCATGAAGTTGAAAGTTTAAATCGGATTAAGTCAAAACTTCAAGAACGGGGTTATAACATTCCATTAGTTGCTGATATTCATTTTAATTATGAACTTGCTTATCTATCGGCTGCTATAGTGGAAAAAGTAAGAGTAAATCCTGGTAATTTCTTTGTTTTAAAGACAGGGGGGGAATTGTATTCTGAAAAAGAGTATCAAGAAGAATTAGATGTAATTCAAGAAAAGTTTACAAGACTTTTGGAGATTTGTAAGCATCATGGCACAGCTGTACGGATAGGGATTAACAGTGGATCTTTGCCCAAAAGGGTTTTACAACGATTCGGACATACTCCAGAAGCTATGGTTACTTCTGCCATTGAGTTTATTGATATGGCACGACAAGTTAATTTTCATGATCTTATCATTTCTTTAAAAGGCTCGGATATAAACATGACGATTGATGCTAATCGTTTGCTTGCAAAGCGTTTTAGAGAGCTAGCTTACGACTATCCCATCCACCTAGGAGTTACAGAAGCCGGAAGCGATATGGAGGGAACGCTTAAGTCAGCCATAGGGATAGGAACGTTGCTTGCTGAAGGTATAGGTCACACCATACGAGTTTCTCTCACCGGAGCTCCCGAAAAAGAGATAGCTATTGCTAAAAAGATTGTGGATGTTGCTCAACAATATGCTTTATCTCAAGAGGCTCTTGAAACTTATTGGAATCAAACCTATTCAGGTATTTTACCTGAACCTCAGGTCATTTTTGAAAAATCCACCCATTTATCTTCTGTTTCTAGTCTAGCAGAAATGAGAGAGAAAATTCAACAAGAGCATGCAGAACTTCATATTGATGAAAATATATATGATGAGATTAGTTTAGCTGTGTTACTTGGCGAGGTATTGCTCAAAAAACCTATTCAGACTTTGTATCATGCTCGTCCTGACCTTAAGGATTTTTATGAACTTCTCCTTCAGCTGACCAAAAGAAAAATCACTCAAGCCGATTTTATTTCTTGTCCTTCTTGCGGGCGAACTACATTCGACATTGAAAACATTACGAAAGAGGTAAAAGAAGTTTTTAGATATTACAAGGGCATAACCATAGCAGTTATGGGTTGTGTTGTGAATGGTCACGGTGAAATTTCCCATGCTGACTATGGCATTCTCGGTGGAAAACCTGGATATGTTCATATTTATGTTAACGGTAAACCCTTTTTAAAAAACATCCCTCAACACGAAGCTGTTGTAAAACTTAAAGAAATAATAGATTCACAAAGAAATTAGAAAAGGTATTTATTCTTCAGGATTATCTTCGTTGTAATTAATTGTCTTGATAAGTTTTCCTTGCAGATCATAAAATTTCCATTCACCAATACGTTTATAATCGCCTGTTGTGGGATCATATCGACGTAAGCCTTCTTCTTTTAACTGGCCGTTTTTATAATATTTTTTTGATGTATAAATGAGTTTTTTGGGATCTACAATTTCTAAAATGCTTTGAGGATTTCCGTTGGAATAGTAAAAATTAAATTTGATGTAATATTTTAAGTTGTTAGAATATTCTTCAATAGATTCTATTTTTCCCGTTGGGTAATATTCGACTGCTTTAAGTATTTGATTCTTTTTTAGTTCCATCTGAGTTCGAGGTGTCCCATCTTTATAATAAATCATAACTTCGGCACGCACTGGAGAAATTACAGTAAATTTTCTCTCTAACTGCCCATTGTCAAAATAGTTTTCATAGCCCTGGGGTAGTTTTCCATTTTCATAGTAGCCTTTGTGCTTTAATTGACCGTTAGGATAGTAATCTTTTATCCAGCCTTTGCAGGGTTTTTTATTACATAGTCTAACAGAATCATTTAGAGTAAAGATGTTAAATCTTTCGTATTCTGAGATAGGATTTTCGACGTTCCAATCAAACTCTTCAACGTTATCTAACCAGTCATCAACTTGTGCTACAAGATTAAATAAAACAATTAAAAAGACGAGGGATACATATTTCATTTGAACATTATTTTTCGCATTTCGTTAACCATTTTAATTGCATTTGCTCTTGCTTGTTGTGCAAAATCTTTTTCTTGTGTTGCAAATATAATACTTCTAGAAATATTAATCAACACAAGGGCATTATTTTTATCCAAAACATTTTCTAAAACAGCTTCAAGGTCACCACCTTGAGCTCCTATACCAGGAATAAGTAAAAAATGGTTGGGAACAATTTTTCGAACCAACGAAAGGTATTTAGCCTGTGTAGCACCAACGACAAACATGGTATTGTCAGGTGTTCCCCAGCTTGAAGCTTTCTCTAGTATATGTTCGAAGAGGTATTTACCATCTGAACAAGATAAGAGTTGAAAGTCTTGAGCTCCTTTGTTCGAAGTCAAGGCAAGAATAATAACCCATTTTTCAGGAAAATTGTAGAAAGGTTGGACGGAATCGACGCCCATGTAAGGTGAAACTGTTATGGCATCAACATTTAAAGTGGTGGGACTTAAAAAAGCATGTGCATACTGAAGGGATGTATTGCCAATATCTCCACGTTTGGCATCGGCAATGATGAAAGTATTAGGTGAAACGCTACGAATGTAGTCTATGGTTTTTTTCATGTCTTCCCAACCTTTGCTACCTCGAACTTCGTAAAAAGCTGTATTGATCTTATATGCAATAGCAAGGTCAATCGTGGCATCTATGATGCGTCGATTAAATTCATACACATTGCCGTAAACACAGTGTGGAACCTTTTCTATATCGCTATCTAAACCAACGCAAAGCAGAGATTTTTTTTCAAAAATTTGCTGAATTAAATCCTTTTTATTCATTGATTTCGGAAACTTTTAATTTTTCGGCGTTTTCTGCAATTTGGAGGGCATCGATGAGCTCATCTAGCTCGCCATCCATGATAGCTTGTAGATTGTATAGCGTGAGCCCTATTCGGTGGTCTGTAACGCGATTTTGTGGAAAATTATAGGTTCTAATTTTAGCTGAACGATCTCCTGTGGAAACCATGGTTTTACGTTGCTTAGCTATGTTATCTAGATATTTTTGATATTCCAGTTCAAAGATGCGGCTACGTAAGACTTTTAAAGCTTTTTCGTAGTTTCTGATTTGGCTGCGTTCATCTTGGCAACTTACGACAATACCCGTTGGAATGTGGGTTAATCGAACAGCTGAATAGGTAGTGTTGACCGACTGTCCACCATGCCCTGATGAGCAGAATGTTTCCTTGCGAATGTCGCTTTCTTTGATTTCAACATCGAACTCATCAGCTTCTGGGAAGACTACAACAGATGCAGCAGAGGTATGAATGCGGCCTTGGGCTTCTGTCTCAGGTACACGTTGCACACGGTGAACTCCTGATTCAAACTTAAGAGTTCCATAGGCGTTTTCTCCAAGTATATTAAAGATAATTTCTTTATATCCTCCCATGGTGCCTTCGGTGAAATCGACAATTTCCCACTTCCAGCCTTTTTTTTCAGCATAACGAGTATACATCCTGAAAAGATCGCCAGCGAAAAGACTTGCTTCATCCCCTCCTGTGCCTGCTCGAATTTCCATGATCGCATTCTTTTTGTCTTGAGGATCTGCTGGAAGTAGTAGTATTTTGATTTCTTCTTCAAGCTGTTCCTTCTTTTGGGTTAGTTCGTCTATTTCTTGACGAGCTAAGTTTTTTAATTCATCATCTTTTTCGTTAATTAAAATATCCTTTGCTTGAGCTAGATCATCCAGAACTTTTTTATATGTAACATAAGCTTTGACGATTGGTTCAAGATCTTTGTATTCTTTGTTAAGGGCTATGTATTTTTTTAAATCGCTTGTTATGTTAGGGTCACTCAATTTTTCTTCAAGTGTTGTGTATTTCTTGTACAATTCTTCAAGTTTGCTTAGGATGTTCATATTTTTTCTCTTTAAAAAATTCTCCAAAAGGTGTTTTTAATAATAATGCTGGATGACTGTATGCTTGACAATAGCCAATTATTTGAGCTTCAATCCCCACATCTTGAGCCATTTTGATGAGTTCATGAGCAATAGATTCTGGACAGTACATTTCAAGTCGATGTCCCATGTTGAAAGTAGCATACATTTCTTCTGGTTCAGTGCCGCTTTCCATAATAAGCTTAAATATAGGTGGAATGGGAAGTAAATTATCTTTGATGACGAGTAAATTAGGAAGGTACTTAAGCGTTTTAAATTGACCTCCGCCCGTACAATGAATCATTCCGTGTATTTCACTTCTGTAGTGTTTGAGTATAGTTTTAACGAGAGGGAGATACGTGCGGGTAGGAGAGAGCAAAAGTTGACCAATCGTGATACCCTTCATGGGAGAAGGATCTGTAAGAAAATATTTTCCAGTGTATGCGAAGGCTTCAATAGCTGGGTCGTACGACTCGGGGAAAAGTTCCCCCACTTTTTTGTTTAACACATCGTGACGAGCTGAAGTTAACCCATTGCTACCAATACCACTGTTATAGGTCTCTTCCCATTCGCACTGACCATAAGAAGCAAAACCAACAACTACATCTCCAGCACGAATGTGAGCAGTAGAAATGACATCTTTTTTGGGGATAAAACCAAGAGCGTTAGCGTCAACGATAATGGTTCGAACAAGATCCCCAACATCTGCTGTTTCTCCACCCGTCAGTATGACCTCGATACCGTATTTTTCCATGAGTTGCTTAAAGCGAATGTTTCCTTCAATGATTTGTTCAATGATTTCACTTGGGATAAGCTGTTTATTTCTTCCAATGGTTGAGCTGATGTAGAAGCGATCTGTGATCCCGACGCACATTAAGTCGTCTGTATTCATTACCAAGGCATCCATAGCTATGCCTTGCCATATTGATATATCTTGTGAAATTTTCCAATAAACATAAGCCAAGGATGATTTTGTTCCCGCACCATCAGCATGAAGTGAAAGATAATTATTATCGTCGAAGCTTATAAGTCGACAAAAAGTTAAAGGCGTTTCTTCCGATAATTTTGAAACAGCCTTTTCGACTTCTTCTTTATCAGATGAAACGCCTCTTGCGTTATACTTTGAATTTTTCATTCGCAACCACTTTCGGCTGCGAAATTACGAAAAATGCTTATTCTTTAATAATTTGAATTTGAGGTTGTACTGGTTTATTCTTTTGTTCTTTGGGAACATAGTCTGTTCTTACAATTTGGAAGGTGGTTCTACGATTGAGTTGGTGAGCTGCTTCTTGTTCATCTTTTGTAGGCAAGCTGTTGATATATTCTTCTGTTAAGACTGTACCTTTTTTGAAAGTGAAGGTTTTGCCCTTATATGTTATAGTGATGTCTTTTTCAAGAACACGAGGAACTCGTTCACCGAATCCTTTGGGAATGAGTCGATCAGGCTCAATGCCTTGAGAGATAATGAAGTCTACAACACTTTTGGCGCGTTTATAAGACAACGTATCATTGTAAGTTTCACTTCCACGAACATCCGTGTGCGATCCAAGTTCGATAACTAAATTTGGATTTTCTTTCAGGAGTTGAACAAGTCCTTTGAGACTATCTTGATATTCAGGCAAAAGATCCCATTTGTCAAATTCATATCTGATTTCTGGCAAAACAATAGGTTTCTTGGGAATAGGAACGAGGTAAAAATCTTGAACAAGATCTTTGCTTTGTTGTAATCCAATGGTAGTTACTCGACTTTTATCGTTAAAATAACCATCTTTGCTTACATAAATGTCGTAAGTGGTATTTTCCAAAATTTGTTTGTTATCAAATTGATAACGACCAGCTTTGTCAGTTTTTGTTTTGTAAGAGGTACCATTTGAGCCTTCTACTGTTACTTCAGTTTCAGGTATAACTTGTTTAGTGCTGTCGTCATAGACAACGCCTGATAGTGTAAAAAGAAGTGGAGGCAAATAAAATCTCCAGAGATCATCTTTTCCTTTGCCGCCTTTACGATTGGAAGAAAACCAACCCATTTCTTTAGCTTTGTTAGCAGCTAAGTCGTTGGGATCATCATCAAAGATGATGTGGAAGTCGTCAGCAGATGAATTGATGGGATATTTCATATTTTGAGGCTCAGTCCATTTTCCATCGACATATTCACTTACAAAAATGTCAAGTCCTCCCATTCCAAGATGTCCCGTAGAAGCAAAATATAAAAATGTTCTGCCGTTTACTTCACGAAGGGTTGGGAAAGCTTCATCTCCCGGAGTATTTATAACTGGACCTAAGTTAACAGGGTTTTCAAATGGTTTATTTTTCTTTTGACGAGTTACCATCCACAGGTCAAAGCCTCCTTGTCCACCAGGCATGTTGCTCGAGAAGATAAGCATGGTTTCTTCGTTGTTTATCGCAGGGTGGCGAACACTAACAGTAGAGTCAGAGGTGATATTGATAAGTTCTGGTTCGCTCCAGCTTTTACCTTTTTTGGTAGACATGTAAATTTGGCAACCTAGTATTTTTTTCTTTTCTTTTTTACAACGTGTGAAATAAATGGTGTTATACTTCGAGTTCATAACGCAAGCACCTTCATTGTCGGGAGTGTTAATGACCCCTTCCTCATCAATGGGAACAGGAGTAGACCAGTTTCCTTTTTTATCTTGGGTTGTTACGAAAAGGTCGGAAAAAGCTTCACCTGTCCAAGCATCCGTACCTTTGCCTTGAACTTCTTCACGGGTGGTAGTAAAAACAATTGAACGATGTTTTTTATCATACCAAGCTGGAGCAAAATCCATAGCTTTGCTATTGATTTTTTTATCGACTTCAACTTGATACTGTGTTGGATTATCCATCCATGCTTTAGCTAGCTTAGATCCTTCTATACCAAAATCTGCTCGTTGGTCATTAGGAAATTTTTGTTTCATTTCTTGAAATACTACAATGGCATCTTCGTATTTTTCAAGAGACCTAAGGCATTCACCATAGTAGTAATAAGCATCTGCTTCGGGGTATCCAGCTTTGATGACACGCTTTAGATACTGAGAAGCATTTTTAGTATCTCCCATTTTGTAATAGCTTAATCCTATGTTGTAAAGAATTCTGTTTTTTTCGACCTTGTTGCTTACTTTTGTGTATGCCTTTTTATAAAGTTCAATAGCTTCATAGTACTTGTTCAGTTGAAATTTTTCATCAGCCAATTGTGTATAATTTTTTTGGCCAAAAATGAAAATACTTAAAACTAATGCTACACTTGCAAAAACAAACTTTCTTATCATAGTTGCTTAATTTTCCCTGAATGCAAAGGCTAATTTACATATTTTTTTCATATAAAAATTTTATTCTTTCTTTTTATCTTTTTCTCTCACTTTAGTTATTTCATAAGCAACTGGAGTAGCAACAAAAACAGATGAATAGGTACCAATAATAATTCCTATCATCAAAGCAAAAACAAAACCGCGAATGGAATCACCTCCAAATAAGAGCAAGGCAAGTAATACTACCAGTGTACTACTCGAAGAATTTAAAGTACGCATGAGCGTTGAATTAATAGCATTGTTAATGTTTTCTTCTAAACTTCGTTTTGGAAATAATTTTAGGTGTTCACGAATACGGTCAAAAATAATCACCGTATCATTAATGGAATAACCAATAATTGTTAGAATAGCTGCAACAAAGCTTTGGTCTACCTCGAGAGTAAATGGCAGAATACCATAAAATAAAGAATAAAGACCAGCCGTAATGAATGCATCGTGGATGAGAGCAATAGTTCCACCCAAACCAAATGTCCATTTTTTGAAACGTATTGCTACATAAACAAAGATACCAATGATAGCTAAAATTACAGCATAAACTCCTGCTCGTTTAATATCAGATGCAATGGTGGGACCGACTTTTTCGCTGCTTAGTCGACCTAAAACTTTATCGGGATTGTCGGAAATAAAATCTTCATAGGTTAATTGTGTTTTGTAAAATGGTTTTAAAGATTCATATAAAGTCTTTTCAACAATTGAATCAGCTTTAGGAGTATTGTCTTTAATTAAATACTTGGTTGTGATTCTGATTTGATTTGAAGAACCATAAGTTTTAACTTCAACACCTTCTTTAATATTTTTTAGTAAAGCTTTTCTTACTTCATTAATTTTTACAGGTTGATCAAAACGAATCACATAGCTTCGACCTCCTGCAAAATCAACACCTGCTTTAAATCCTTTGGTCACAAGCGAAACAATTCCGATAGCTATTAATGTTAAAGAAAATAAATAGCCAATTTTTCTTAACTTAATGAAATCAATTTTTGTATTTGTGAGGAGATTAAGGGTAAATGGGAAACCAAAAGTAAGCTTATTATTGTGATTTAGTAGATACTCAAAGTAAAGTCGTGAGATGAAAATTGCAGTGAATAGCGAAGTTAAAATACCTATGATGAGGGTAATGGCAAATCCTTGAATTGGGCCTGTCCCAAAAATTGCTAAAATAATACCTACCAACAATGTGGTAATGTTACCATCAAGAATAGCACTATATGATCGTTTGTAACCTTCATCGATAGCTAAACGTAGACTATTACCTTTACGCAATTCTTCCTTGATACGTTCATTGATGATAACGTTAGCATCCACAGCCATACCAAGTGTTAGAATGATACCTGCAATTCCAGGTAATGTGAGTGTGGCTCCAAGAGAAGTTAAAACACCAAAAATTAGGAAAACGTTTACGATCAAAGCTATATTAGCAGCAACTCCTGCTCTACTGTAGAAAAAGATCATATACAGTAGGACTAATATGAACGCAGCAATAAAAGAAATTAGACTTGCATGAATACTTTCTTGACCAAGAGAAGGACCGACAATAGATTCCTGTATGATGCGAGCAGGAGCTGGGAGTTTACCGGATTTAAGAACATTGGCAAGGTCTTGAGCTTCTGCGACTGTAAAATTACCTGTGATAGAAGAACGTCCACCAGCAATTTCTGTTTGAACGGTTGGATATGAATAAACTAGATTATCCAAAACAATAGCGATAGACCTTCCAATGTTTTTACCCGTCATGTCTTTCCAGATCTTTGCTCCTTCTGAGTTCATCAACATGCTGACTTCAACTTTCCCCGTTTGATCGTAATCTTGCCAAGCATCAACCACTTTATCTCCTTCTAGTTTTGCTCTACCATCAGGTGTGGTGACTTTGATAGCTACTAATCCATAAAATTCACGATTGTCTTTTGAAACCAATGGTTTAGCTTCCCACAAAAAGCGTGTGTTCGGAAAAAGATATGCAACCAATTTTAAGTACTGATTAACTTGTGCAGTATCTTTTTTTTCCACATATCCAACAAGTGGGCCTCGTCCTGGATAATATTGACCTTTTTCATCGCTTACGAAGTTAAGTCCTCCTTTAAAAAGACTAAGCAAAGGATTTTCTGGAATCAGGTTTTTGGTTAAACTATCAGGCTTATTTTTCTGGGCTGCAGCTAATTTTTCTTCGAGGGTTTGGCTTGTTGTTTTTCCTTTTGTGGTGTCTGTTTTTTGAGCTACTGAATCTTTTTTGCTTGTATCAGCAATATTTTTTTGTTTTTCCAGGATTTTTTTTAGTTCTTTGTCAGCTTCAACAAATTTTTCATACATCTTATCAGCTCCAAATTCCCAGGTTTCCCAAAATTCAAGTTTTGCTGTTCCTTGCAAAATTTTTCGAACGCGTGTAGGATCTTTGACACCGGGAAGTTCAATGAAAATACGGTTTTGAGCAGAAAGACGTTGAATGTTAGGTTGAGCAACACCAAATTTGTCGATACGTTTTCTTAGAACAAGATAAGTTCTATCAATAGCTGATGTTAATTCTCCTTTCAAAAACTTGATGACTTCTTCGTCGGAGGAGGTTGGTTTAACTTTGCTACTGTTTTCTATGGTAGCAAAATATGCTGCGAGAGGTTTATTGGGTTCAAGTTTTCTTAAATTTTTTACAAAAAGATCAACAAAATTTTGACCTGTCGTTAATCGATCTTTTTGAGCCAATTCCAAAGCTTGATTAAACTTTGGATCTTTGTTAAAGCCTGATAAAGCTTTCAATACATCGATTTCGGAGATTTCAAGCACAACATTCATCCCACCTTTAAGATCAAGGCCAAGGCTGATTTCACGTTCCTTGCATTCACGGTAAGTGTATTTTTTTATCAAGATATTGTATACCACCTCACCAGACATAGAGTCCAGATACTTATTTTCTTTTGCGTTAGCCAGTGAGTCGTATACAAAATTAAACTTGACTGGGTCGCCTTTGCTCAACTGCTCGGCTTGCTTTTTGGTTTCATCACTATGAGCATAGCGGAAAGCCGCTTTTTCAACTCTCCTGGTACACCATGTAAAGGATAGAGAAAATAAGCTTACCAGGATAAACAAGACCCCGAAAAAAATGACAGTTCCTTTCAATCGCATAAGTATTTTTTTTATTTTTTTAAACTTTTGCAAAAATAGAACATGCAAATGAAATGAAAAAAATTTGTTTACTTGTTGATATTTGATGGTTACGCTTGACCATAGCTTTTTCTTAGCTGTTTAAAAGACTTTTTTGTAAGGGTAAGTTCAAGTGAAAATTTTCGATAATTGAGAACGGCTTTTGTCGCCATTAAAAAATCGTTACCAATAATTCCATCCATGGGACTTAAACCAGCTTCAATGAGTTGCTGATTAATATGAGCTAAATCAAGGATTATGAAAGGAAAGTCTTTAATTTCAATTTCTTGAATGTGTATTGTTTTTGCTATTCCTAAAGTAATTTCAAATTGTGTGCTTCCAATCCCAACAATTTTATTATCTTCAAATCCAGAAGAAGGCTCAACCCCTAAAAACCAACACCGCTCTGCATCAAGAACAGAACGAGAGGCTCCTGTGTCAATAAGGAAAAAAGCTTGCTTTCCATTCACATGAAGACTTATTCCAACGTGGGAAATTCTATCTTCTATGGTAATTTTTTGAAGCGGGATACTTATTTTCATCACTAGAAATTGGGTTTCAAAGCATATTTTAAATAGAATTTTTCGATGATATCGACTGCTTCTTCTTCTTTATCAACTACAGAAAAAAGACTCAAATCTTTTTCTTTGATGTTATTTGCAGGAAGAACGGTGTTTTTAAGCCAATCCAAAAGACCTTTCCAGTATTCACTCCCTATAAGAACTATCGGAAAATGAGCTATTTTCCCAGTTTGTATTAGTGTTAGCGATTCGAAAAGCTCATCGCATGTCCCAAAGCCGCCAGGTAAAACAATAAATCCCTGACTGTATTTCATAAACATGGTTTTTCTGACGAAGAAGTATTTGAAAGTTAAGAGTTTATCAGGATCTATGTAGGGATTTGCTTCCTGTTCATGAGGTAAAATGATATTGAGACCTACGGATTTACCTCCAGCCATTTTTGCTCCTTTGTTTGCTGCTTCCATAATACCTGGCCCCCCACCTGTAATCACTCCAAATCCACGTTTTACGAGTAAATATCCAATCTTGCTTGCCATTTGATAATACCTGTTGTTTTTAGGAGTTCTAGCAGACCCGAAAACCGTTACGCAGGGTCCAATGGAAGCGAGTTTTTCAAATCCCTCCACAAATTCTGACATGATTTTAAAAATTTGCCAGGAATCGTGGCTTCTGATTTCCGTCCAATCTTTGGGTTCTAATGCTTTTCGTATTTTTTCTTCTTCTGGAAAGTTAATTTCTTCTTCAAAGTTGTTCATATGTAAAACTTTTTATTTTGTTATGTAAATGTTTTGCAAGGTATGACCCCGTGAGGCTTTCAGGATGTTGCATAATCTCTTCAGGAGAGCCTGCGGTAACTACATATCCACCCTTGTCGCCTCCACCGGGGCCTAAATCTATGATATAATCAGCATAAGCAATAACATCCATGTGATGTTCGATGACAATTACTGTATGTCCTTTTTCAACCAGCGAAGTTAGTAATTTTAATAAAATTTTTACATCTTCAAAATGGAGACCAGTGGTAGGTTCATCAAGCACATAAATGGTGTGTCCTTTGCTTTTTTTGGCAAGTTCAGTAGCAAGTTTTATACGTTGAGCCTCTCCACCGGACAGGGTGGTGCTGGATTGCCCCAATCTTATATACGCAAGCCCTATGTCATATAAGGTATGTAGATAATGATAAATGACCGGTTGATTTTCGAAAAAAATCACAGCTTCTTCAATGGTCATGTTTAGCACATCGTAGATGGATTTTCCTTTAAAGCGGATAGAGAGTGTTTGCTCGTTGTAACGCTTTCCATTGCAAACAGGGCAGACGACATGCATGTCTGGTAAAAAGTTCATCTCGATGGTAATTTCACCAGCACCTTTGCAGTGTTCGCACCTTCCTCCGCCGACGTTAAACGAAAACCGATTGGGCTTATATCCATGAGCTATGGATTCTGGCAACTGAGCAAATAATTTTCGAATTTCATCAAACACCCCCGTATACGTTGCGGGATTGCTGCGGGGCGTTCGTCCTATGGGAGACTGATCAATTGGAATGACTTTGTTTACTTTTTCAATTCCTTCGATACTCGAAAAAGGCAACGGTTCTTGTGTGTATTGAGGATTAAGCCGTTGTTGCAAGGCTGGCACTAAGGTTTGGTTAATCAGAGAACTTTTTCCACTTCCAGAAACTCCTGTAACACAAATGAAAAGTCCCAAAGGAAATGAAACGGTAATGTCTTTCAAATTATGACCTCGAGCTCCTCGAATAATTAGCCAATCTTCTCCAGGTTTTCTACGCTGAGAGGGAATGGGTATTTGTTTTTTCCCTGATAAATACTGACAAGTCAATGAATCACAGTTAATCATTTCTTGTGGAGGACCAGCTGCAACGACTTTTCCACCTTTTGAACCAGCACCTGGACCCATGTCGATAATATAATTCGCCGAAAGCATGGTTTCTTCGTCGTGCTCTATAACCACCACCGTGTTTCGTTTATCTCTCAATGCTTTGAGACTAGCTATGAGCTTTTCGTTGTCAGAAGCATGTAAACCGATGCTTGGTTCGTCTAAAATATAAAGTACATTGGATAACCCACTACCAATTTGAGATGCCAAGCGAATTCGTTGTGATTCACCGCCTGAAAGTGATTTTGAAGGACGATTAAGCGAAAGATAACTTAATCCAATGTTGAGAAGTAAATCTGTTCGCTTGCTGATTTCATCTAGAATATCGGAGGCTATGGCTTGCTGACTTTTAGTTAAGACCTGTGGTAGATCTTTAATCCATTGGTAAAAATTTTGTAATTGCCATGAGCTAACTTGAGCTATATCGTAGCCATCAATTTTATAAAGAAGGCTTTCTTTTTTTAAACGAGTTCCATTGCAAACAGGGCAAGTGGTTTCTTTAATATATTGATGAGTCCATCGTTTAATTTCATACGAATTTTCTTCATTTTGTTCTTTGAGCAAATTAATGATCCCTTCAAACTGAATGGGAATAGTTTCATACACCTGGGCAATGGAAGAATAATAATGAATTACATCGTCGAAACCGTAAAGAATGCTTTGCAAAGCCTCATCTGGCAATGTTTTAATAGGATCATCGAGCGTTGCCTTGAAATGATATAAAATCTTATCAATAATGTAAAAGAGGTAATTGTTTTTGTAGGGACCCAGTGGAGCTATTCCTCCTTTACGAATACTCAATTCAGGATCAGGGATGATTTTTGATAAATCCACATCATAGATATAACCTAGTCCGTTGCAATGGGGGCAAGCACCGTATGGGCTATTAAAAGAAAAAGTATTTGGTTCTGGTGCTGGTAATGAAAATCCACTTTCTTCACACATGAAATCTTTGCTAAAATACCTTAGCTCGTTTTCGCCAACAATTTGAACAGCAAGCGTTCCTTTCCCCAATTTTAAGGCCTGCTCTACAGCTTCTTTGATACGTTTTTCTTGAGACTTGTCGATGGTAAATTTATCAATGATAAGTTCGATGTCATGAATTTTGTACCGATCCAATTTTAAACGCGGACTAAGCTCTACGGTTTCTCCATCAATGCGGCAATACACATAACCTTTTTCAAAAAGGGATGCAAAAAGTTCTCCATAATGTCCTTTACGACCTTTTACTAGAGGAGCTAGTATTTGAATTTTTTCACCATCGTAATCTTTGATTATTTTTTCAATCAGTTGTTGTTCAGTAAATTTTGTCATGGGTTTACCTGTCGCAGAAGAATATGCGACAGCAATTCGAGCATAAAGTAGCCTGAGAAAGTCATAAATTTCAGTTACTGTTCCAACCGTTGAACGTGGATTGTGTATGATATTTTTTTGATCAATGGCAATAACGGGTGAAAGTCCCTTGATGATGTCTACATCAGGTTTGTACATTTCTCCGAGAAACTGCCTCGTATACAAGTTAAAAGTTTCAAAATATCGACGTTGTCCTTCTTGATATAAAGTATTGAAAGCAAGAGAAGATTTACCACTTCCGCTGACGCCTGTAATAACAGTCAGTTTGTATCGAGGTATGCGAACATCAATATTTTTTAAATTATTTTCGCGTGCTCCAAATATTTCAATCCAAGGATTAATGCTCATTTGCTTAAGTGAAATCTTACTACAAAGTTATAGTATCTCCTGCGATTTGGTTAGGATTCTTTAACTCTTTAATATAAAAGGAATATTCTTTTTGAGATGGGATAAAAAAAAGATAGGGATTTTTGTCTGGTTTAGGAAGTGTATAATCTTTTATCCACGGGTTGAAATAAATAAGTTCTGCATAAGAAAGATGAAATTGGTTAGCCCATTCAACAAGATTGCTAATAGCTGTATCGATTTGAATCCACTTTCCTTGCCATGGTTGATACAAATCCCTGTTCCGAAGGAAAAAGCCATAAGTGGTAGGCGATTCGCAAATAAGTTTATAAGCCATGATCCTATAGACATATCGAGATGTTTCTTCATTGAAAGAAAGGAAAAAATAGTTTTTGTTTTTTTGCATTGAAATGGCTGAGGAAATTCTTTGTGGTCCAGCGTTGTATGCAGCTGCAGCGAGTGTGTAAGAACCGAGGCTATCTTTTAAGTGGCGTAAGTATTTACAAGCAGCTCTCGTAGACTTGAGAATATGATTTCGCTCGTCTACATATTCGTTAATGGTGAGCCCGTATAACTTGCCTGTGGATTTTAAAAACTGCCAATATCCAGTAGCTCCAGCTGGTGAAACCACCGTTGAAAGTTCACTCTCTGCAATAGCCAAATATTTAAAATCAGATGGAATGTTCTCTTCTTTTAAAATAGATTCAATCCAAGGGAAAAAACGATGAGCTCTTTTCAACACAAGTATGGTTCTACTGTGCCAGTACATAACAGCTAAAACTTCTTTTTCAAGTTTTTCACGTACCATGATGTTCTCTATAGGTACGGGTTCACCGAAAATACTGATAGAATCAGGAATATAAGGTTGGAAAATTCGATAGTTTTGCTTTTGGACTTGAAAATATTTATCATTTGTGCGTGAAAAATATTTTTTAGCTGCAAGAAAAACCAAAAAAGAAAATAAAATTGTGAATAAAAATGGTAGGGGTTTACATTTCATTGTTGGGGTTTATTGATTAAGAAAATGATAATAGCAAAAAAAAGTGTAAAAGCTCCGATAAATGACAGGATGCCCAACCAAAGGAAAATGTTCCAAGTGTTCGATTGAAAGAAAAGAAATACAATTAAGTTAATTAAAAGCATGATTGCCATGGTAGTGAAAAGCACGTGTTTTTCTTTTAATCCTAAGAAAACTAGATGGTGATTGGTATGATCTTTTCCTCCTTGCCAAGGTTTTTTACCCAAGGAAAGTCGCTCAACAGTGACTAATGCTGTATCCGTTATTGGCCATAAGTAGATAAGCCAAACCATTGTTAGATGCTGGAACGGTGTAAGTTGATGAAAGGAAACATTATTCCAGATAAATTTGACTCCCAGATAGGCTAAAAGAAAACCAAGCAGCATGCTGCCATTGTCTCCCATGTAAAATTTCGAAGGTGGCCAGTTAAAATATAAAAATGCTAATAAGAAAGCAATTACGCCCATCATGAGCAAAAGGTACAGAGGAGGATCGTAAGAAGGTGAAAATATCGAAATGGTGATAATAGCAGTAATAATTCCAATAGACAATGTGGTTGCCATGCCATCCATGTTATCTAAAAAGTTAATGGAGTTCATAAGTCCTACAAACCAAATATATGTTAAAATTGCATCCAGTTCATACCTATTAAAAAAATGTATATCATTTCCCGTCAAAATGACTATGAAAGCAATGAAGGATTGTAATATAAATTTTTGATAAGGAAGTAACCTTTTCGTATCGTCGATTAGTCCAGTTATAAAAGAAAGGAAAGCCCCTAGCAGAAATCCTCCAAAAGCTAAAGAGTAAAAAAATTGGGTGTTGTCGCAAATAATAAATGCAAGCATCATGGAAATAAGGAAAGAGAGGAAAAAAACAATACCTCCTACCGTTGGCTTAGTTTGTTGTGACCATCTGTTTGCTGTGCTTTCTTCACTTTTGCCAACATGAGTGAAAAATTGATAAATGATGGGATATAATAAAAATGATAAAACAAAAACCACCAAAAAAAACAAAAGAATAACGTTGTTTATTTGATAAACTTCATTTTCCATAGATCACATTTCATTTTTAAAAGTAATCTTCAAAACCTTTTTTAAATAAATACCCTTTTTGATCTTTGGAGCTAACCATGGGCTCAACATTTGGCCAAGGAATTGCCAGGTCAGGATCTTTCCACAAGATAGTTCTTTCAAGCTCTGGAAAATAATAATCAGAACATTTATAATGAACCCTATTGATTTCATCTAATGTTATGAAACCGTGAGCAAATCCGATGGGCACATATAGTTGATAATTGTTTTCAGCAGAAAGTTCAACCATCATATGTTGACCAAAGGTTGGGGAGTTTTTTCTTAAATCTACAATTACATCGAGTATTTTTCCTTGTACTACTCGAACTAGTTTAGCTTGAGCATGAGGTAATTTTTGAAAATGTAATCCTCTTAATACATGTTTCTTAGAAAGACTTTCGTTGTCTTGAACAAAGTTTACATCTATTTCAGCTTCTTTGTAACGTCGATCTTGATAAGATTCGAAAAAATAACCTCTTTCGTCAAAAAAAATTCTGGGTTTTATTAACAACACGCCTTCTAATGGTAATTTTTCAATTTCCATGCTTTTTCCTATTTATTATTTTTTTGGAAATTTTTTTATACCAAGGAATGGGTTTTATTTCATCCAAATAATAATGTCTAGAGAAACCATAACCATATGCATAGCCATAAACATATCCATCATATTTTGCGGAGCTTGAAATAGCAGGATTTAAGCTATTAACAACGATGAATAAATTTTTAATAGAATGAATTTCTTTTAATTTGTTAACATTGAGGAGGAAACTTTTTTGAGTATAATTAGCTCGAACTACATACAGAGAGAAATCAACAATAAGCAATAGTTTTAAAGTTTCTGAGGTTAGACCTACGGGAGGCGTATCTAAGAGAATATAATCATATGTTTGTTTTAGATGCTGAAGTAGCTCTTCTACTTTATTGCTCATAACTATTTCAGCTGGAAAAAGCATGGGTTTTCCTGCAGTGATGAAATGTAAATTTGAAATACTGCTTGCTCGAATGCATTCTTCTATGGAAGCTTTGCCAGTCAAAAAAGAAGAAAGTCCTACAGTATTTTCCGTGTTTAAACCAATATGTATTTTGGGTTTGCGTAGATCAAAATCAATTAAGATAGTTTTGTGTCCACCCAGAGCAAAAATTCCAGCTAAATTCAAGGCAACAAAAGTTTTTCCTTCTTCCGAAACAGTACTTGTGATGGTAATAATTTTTGGATCTTTGTTCGTCGAAATTGATTCTATTTGAGAACGAATAGATCTAAATGATTCAGTAATCACAGCATTGGGTTTCTTTTCAACAATAAGTTGACTTGCTGGTAAATAATGGAAATATTTAGGGATTACTCCGATAACATTAATGTCTGTCAGTTGCTTAATATCTGAGGGATTTACAATTTTGTTGTAAAATAAATATCTAATCCCAAGGTAAAGAAGTGTAAATAAAACGTAAAATAAAATGACACTGAACCATACAGTTTTTTTCAAAGGTTTTACTGGAGAAACAAAGATTTGGGGAGGTTGTAAAACATTGATTTGACTTACATATCCTGCTAATGCTATACTATATTCTACTTTTTTTTGAATGAGTTGATTAAAAATATCTTGATTAATGGCATGTAGTTTTTGTTTTTTAGCATAAGCTAGCTTTTCGCTTTCTTTGTTCATCATAAGCATTTTTTCCCATTCGTTGATTTTTGATTTCAAGAGCGATATTTCATTAGCGTAGTTGTTTTTAAGTTGATCTGCAATTTTTGAAATTATTTTTTTCTGAAAATCTATTTGCTGATTAATTTGTACAATGGATGGCGATTCAGGAGTTACTTTTTGCAATTCATCTCTTTTTTTGGCTTCAAGGGATAACAAAGAGTTTAAATAGGGTGAAAGCATCGAAAAACTTTCACCGCTTATAACTGAAGTAAGCATGGCTACTTCATCCTCAGCATGTAAATTTTGAATTAACTTATTTAAGTTTGAAATTTCTCTTTGTAAACGGAGAATATTTTCCTTACTTGTTTCAATGTTAATTTTAATGGAATTTAAATCACGCGTTGAATCGTGGATTAAGAAATTTTCTTCACTTAGCAACGTTAGGGAACTATCAAGTTTATTGAGCTGGTTATCGATAAAAGTCAATATACTTTGAGTACTTTGGCGTTGTGTTTCTAAATCATATTGTTCGAATTCGTTTACAATTTGTTGAACAATGTCAAAAGCCTTTTTGGAATTTGTTTCTCTAATTAAAATTTTTATGGTTTTTGCAGCATCGTTCAAAACTTGAATTTGTACTTTGTTAGCATAAATTGATGCTAGTTCATTGGCTAAATAAAATTTAATTAAGTATTTTTCTCCTTGATGATCTTTGAAAAAATTTTCAATGGATGTTGTATTTTTAGGGGCAATGGAAAAAATTATTCCTGGAAAAGTTACTGGTTCTGCTATGCGAACTTCTTTTTTAATTCCTGAATTTATATTTTCAATAATCATTGAGTTATTGCTAAAAGTGATATAAACTTGTCTAGGGAAAATCATAGAATCGATGATCTGGTAAGCAACAGAAAACGGGGCATTGTTGTATTGCTCAAATTTGCCAATTTTCCCCACGGAAAAAATTTGAACATCCAGAGGAAGTTTGACAACAACTTTTTTCATGAACATGGGAGAACGAAGTACTTCTAGTTTTTTGTTCAGCGAATTATCTAGATAAGAGGCGGTATGTTGGTTTTCGAAAACACGACTGGCTATATCATCCGATTTAATTTGAATGATAGAAAAAGATTCATAAATAGGTTGGGTATATCTTAAAAAAAGAAATGTGCTAATGACTATAAAAGCAAAAAATAGAAATAAGAAAATTAAATTTTTTTTGGTGATATATAGAAAAAGCTTAAGATCAAACTCATTATTAAGTAGATACTTTTTTTCAATCATACTTTATGGTTTTAAGTAGGTTAAAATTAGGAGGAAGGTGGATACTAAAGTTAGCCATGGTGTTAGCTGAGTAACCATTTCCTGCAATTTTACAGAGTATCCTTTTAATAAAACGATATCTCCAGGCAATAGATGCACATACGAATAAGGTAGATTTTGAGCTACGGAAAGATCAATTTTGTACACCCTAATTTCAGTATCATTAATATGTCGAATAATTTCTACATGAGATGACTTAGCATTTCCAAGACCTCCTGCTTGGGCTAAAACTTCCATCAGTGTGGGTGAGGTAAATAAAAATGGTACAGCAACTGCTTTTTGGTCTTTCTTTCCATTAAAGACAAGAATGTATTTGTTTTTAAGTTCAACATTAACATAAGGGTCAACAAAAATTTGGCTATACAATGTGATTAAAGAGTCTTTAAATTTTTCCAACGATTTGCCTGCTGCGTCAACCCATCCAATATAGGGTACAAAAACTTTTCCGTTAGGTTGAATAACGAAAAACTTTTCTTTTTGAGGCTTATCTTTTTCTTCGCTTAAGGGAAGAAGGGAGATTCCTTTGTTTGAATAAACTTCAAGGTTTATTACATCATAAGGTTTTAGCGTGTATTCTGCAGGAGAAAGCAACTCTTTGTTATCTGGGCAGTAGGTGACATTTTTTTCAAATAAGCGTGCGGGGGTCATGCGGGAGACACACCCTGTCATTGCTAATAGGTTAAGTACTACTAAAAACAAAAAAAATTTTTTCATTTGCAAAATCGTCAAGCAAAATTAAATTTTTTTAATTTATGCAAAAAGGAAATAAACGTAGTGGAATAAAGCAAAACTTGTTTAGCTGGAGGCAGAGAGTGGCTTTAGATTTTCATGCCTTGTATGTCCAGTATGAAGCAAAAATACATGAACTTCAATATTTTTTCTGGGAATGCACAGCTAGATGCAATCTAGCTTGCTTACATTGTGGCTCTGATTGTAGAGTAGACAACACGCTGAAAGATATGCCTTTGAATGATTTTCTGAATGTTTGTAAAAATGTATCGGAGAAATATGATCCATCAAATATTATGATGGTTGTTACAGGTGGAGAACCTTTGCTTCGAAAAGATCTTGAAGAAATGGGAAATGCCTTGGTGGCTATGGGTTTTTCATGGGGTATGGTTACCAATGGTTTTTTGCTTACCAACGAACGTTTTCGATCGTTAAGACGTGCAGGTCTTTCATCTATAACCATTAGTTTGGATGGTTTTGAAAAAGAGCATCAATGGTTGAGAGGGATCAAGGGATCTTTTTCTCGAGCTGTTGAAGCTGCACAACTTGTGGCTTCTGAATCAGGGATGATTTATGATGTGGTTACTTGTGTAAATCAAAAAAACATCCATTACTTAAATGATTTTAAAAATTTTCTTCAAAGCATTGGTGTTAAATATTGGCGATTGTTTGTAATAGACCCAATAGGACGGGCTCGATATCATGATGAATTATTTTTAAACAAAGAACAATTGCATACGCTTTTAGGATTTATAGCAAGCGAACGAGAAAAAGGAGAAATGAAGGTGAGTTTTGGGTGTGACGGTTTCTTGGGTGGGTATGAGCGAAAGGTTCGCGATGGTTTCTTTTTCTGTCGTGCAGGGATACATGTAGCTTCGGTACTTGCCAATGGGGATATTGGAGCATGCCCCAACATTCACCGTGGCTTTGTTCAAGGAAACATCTATACAGATGATTTTATTGAAGTATGGGAAAAAAGATTCAAGATATTCAGAAATAGGAAAAGAGAAGGCCAATGTCGTACTTGTGAAATTTGGTCTTGGTGCCGTGGTGATGGAATGCACTTGCATGAACCTGATAGAGAAGGACCAATACATTGTTATTTTCGGCAACTTTATTTGTAATGATTAAAAATTATTAAAAAAATTTTAATCTCCTCTTGTTTAGTTATTTTTTTTTTATAAGTTTGCGCAGTCCTAAAAACTAAACATTATGTCAGTAAAAGAAAGAGTAGATTCATTCATGGCGAAGGTTATCGCCAAAAATCCATCAGAAGTTGAGTTTCATCAAGCCGTTAGAGAAGTAGCAGAATCTTTGATGCCTTTTATCATGGAAAATCCTAGATATGAGGGCATCTTGGAAAGAATCGTTGAACCCGAACGTGTAATTATGTTCCGCGTTCCATGGGTAGATAGAAATGGAAATTTGCAAATCAACCGTGGTTATCGTGTTGAGATGAACAGTGCCATTGGTCCTTACAAAGGTGGTCTTCGTTTTCACCCAACGGTTAACTTGAGTATTCTTAAATTTTTGGCTTTTGAACAGGTATTTAAGAACTCTTTGACCACGCTTCCGATGGGAGGTGGAAAAGGTGGTAGTGATTTCGATCCAAAAGGTAAAACAGACTTAGAAGTAATGATGTTTTGCCAGAGCTTTATGACAGAACTTTTCCGCCATATTGGACCAAATACAGACGTTCCTGCTGGAGACATAGGGGTAGGTGCTCGTGAAATTGGCTTCCTTTTCGGTCAGTACAAACGCATTAAAAATGAATTTACTGGAGTTTTAACAGGTAAAGGGATCGACTATGGAGGTTCCTTGATAAGACCCGAAGCTACAGGGTATGGACTGGTTTACTTCGTTGAAGAAATGCTCAAAACAAGGGGTGAAACCGTCAAAGGAAAAACGGTAGTAATTTCAGGTTCAGGAAACGTAGCCCAATATGCTGCAGAAAAAGTTTTACAATTAGGTGGCAAAGTTGTTACTTTCTCAGATTCGGATGGGTTTATCTATGATCCTAATGGAATCGATCGCGAAAAACTGGACTATGTCATGTGGCTAAAGAATGTAAAACGTGGACGTATTAAAGAATATGCAGAAAAATATGGTGTGGAATACTACGAAGGCAAAACTCCTTGGGGAATTAAGTGTGATATAGCTTTGCCATGCGCTACGCAAAATGAATTGAATGGAGAAGATGCAAAGACACTCGTTTCTAATGGGTGCTTCTGCGTTGCTGAAGGTGCAAACATGCCTTCCACTCCTGAAGCTGTTGAGCACTTTATAGAAAAAGGTATTCTTTATGGTCCTGGTAAGGCTGCAAATGCTGGTGGTGTAGCTGTTTCTGGTCTTGAAATGAGCCAAAATAGCTTACATCTCTCTTGGACAAGAGAAGAAGTTGATGAAAAACTTCATCAAATCATGATTAACATCCACAAAACCTGCGTAAAATATGGTAAGAAAGACAATGGCTTTATTAACTATGTGGATGGTGCTAACATTGGTGGCTTTGTTAAAGTTGCTGAAGCTATGATTGCTCAAGGACACGTCTAAAATTTGGTTTTGTAAATTTTTTGAAAAGCTGCCATTATGGCAGCTTTTTTTTATAGATGAAAGGGGGAACTCTTTATTTTTGTCAGTTTTGCAAAAAGAAAACAGACATATTGATAGTTTTAAAGTTTAGGTTGTTTTTTTGTTAATGAAGCGGCAGGAGGAAAAAGTTATGAAATTAGATCAATTTACCATCAAAAGCCAAGAAATTATTCAGGCTGCATATCAAAAAGCTTTTGAATTGAAACATCAAGCTGTCGAAGATGTTCATATACTTGATGCACTGTTAAAGGAGGATGAACAAGTCACCCCATGGCTTTTGAAAAAACTTAGTGTCAACGCTGATGTTGTTCGTCAGCAAGTTGAAAAGGAGCTTAACAGTTTACCTAAAGTTGAAGGATCTGAGCAGTATTTAGGAAGGGCAGGTTTAAAAGCTTTGCAGACTGCCATGGTCAAACAAAAAGAGCTGGGCGATGAATTTGTTTCTGTTGAGTGCTTATTACTTGGCTTATTAAACAGTGGTGGCGCAGCAGAGCGGATTTTAAAAACTGCTGGGGTGACTGAAAAAAATCTTGTTGCAGCTATTAAAGATTTAAGAAAAGGAGCTAAAATTACTAGCCAAAGTGCTGAAAATACATATCATGCACTCGACAAATACGCTCGTAACCTGAATGACCTTGCCTATAAAGGAAAACTAGATCCCGTCATTGGTCGGGATGAAGAAATTCGACGTGTTCTTCAAATTCTCTCGCGTAGAACAAAAAACAATCCTATTTTAATTGGAGAACCCGGTGTTGGAAAGACAGCTATTGTTGAAGGGCTTGCCCATAGGATCATCAAAGGCGATGTGCCCGAAAACTTAAAAGATAAAGTAATCTATTCTCTTGATATGGGTGCTCTCATAGCTGGGGCAAAATATCAGGGAGAGTTTGAAGAACGACTAAAGAGCGTAATCAAAGAAGTGGTCGAGTCGGACGGAAGGATTATACTTTTTATTGACGAAATACATACGCTCGTGGGAGCTGGAGCTACGCAAGGTGCTATGGATGCTGCAAATATCCTTAAACCTGCTCTTGCTCGTGGTGAACTCAGAGCCATTGGTGCAACAACACTAAGTGAATACCAAAAGTACTTTGAAAAAGATAAGGCTCTTGAACGACGCTTTCAAATTGTCATGGTAGATGAACCTTCTGTTGAGGACTCCATTAGCATTTTGCGAGGTCTTAAAGAACGTTACGAAAATCACCATCAAGTACGAATTAAAGATGAAGCTATCGTTGCTGCTGTTCAGCTTTCTCATCGATATATTACCGACCGTCATTTGCCAGATAAGGCCATAGACCTCATAGATGAAGCTGCTAGTAAATTGAAACTCGAAATGAATTCTCTTCCCGAAGAATTAGATGAACTTGAACGTAAAATTCGTCAGCTTGAAATTGAGCGTGAAGCTATAAAACGTGAAAACGATGAAGTCAAACTAAATCAACTTAGTAGCCAGATTGCTGAACTGCAAGAAGAACGCGATAAGTTGATGGCTAAATGGAGACAAGAAAAAGAATTGATCACTGAAATTCAACAGCTGAAGAAGGAAATCGAAGAATTACGTTTTGATGCAGAGCGTGCCGAACGCAATGGGGAATATGGTCTTGTAGCCGAAATTCGTTATGGGCGAATTCCTCAAGCCGAAGCTAAGGTTAAAGAACTCACCGAGCAACTTAAGAAAGTCCAGGGCGATCATCCGCTCATTCGTGAAGAAGTAGGTGCTGAAGAAATTGCTGAAATTGTCTCCAAGTGGACGGACATACCAGTTCAGCGAATGCTCGAAAGCGAGCGAGAAAAGCTCTTACGCCTTGAAAGCGAGTTGCACAAGCGCGTCGTGGGTCAGGATGCTGCTATCGAAGCTGTCAGCAACGCTATACGGAGAAGTCGAAGTGGTTTAAGCGATGAAAAGCGACCTATCGGTTCATTTATTTTCGTGGGGACTACGGGGGTTGGAAAAACTGAACTTGCTAAAGCCTTGGCCGAATTTCTTTTCAACGATGAAAACAATATGATTCGCATCGATATGAGCGAATATCAAGAACGGCATAGTGTTTCTCGCCTGATTGGGGCTCCTCCTGGATATGTAGGTTATGAAGAAAGTGGCCAACTTACTGAGGCTGTGCGTCGCAAGCCTTATAGCGTTATCTTGTTAGATGAAATTGAAAAAGCCCACCCAGATGTCTTCAACATTTTGTTACAAGTACTTGAAGATGGTCGCCTTACGGATAACAAAGGACGCGTCGCTAATTTTAGGAATACTATTATCATCATGACAAGCAACATAGGTTCTGATGTAATTCGTGAAATTTATGACCAGATGATACCAGGCACTGAAGAAGAAACATTTTACAAGGCTAAGGATGCTGTAATGCAAATCATGAAATCTCATTTTAGACCAGAATTTTTGAACCGTGTCGATGAAATTATCATGTTTAAGCCTTTATCTCGAGAAGAAATTCACGATGTTGTACGCTTGCAACTAAGCTATCTTGAAAAGCTTCTGAAAAAGCAAGATATAGGTTTAACGTATACTGAAGATCTAGTTGATGCAATTGCAGAAGAAGGTTATGATCCGCAATTCGGAGCTCGTCCAATTCGCAGGATTATACAACAAAAACTCGTTAATTTACTTGCTACGAAAATTCTTGCTGGTGAAATTCAAAAAGGAGATACAGTCCAGCTCGATTACATCGATGGTTATGTAGTTTATCCAGTTAAGCAATAAGGTACATGTAAATGCTAAGAACCGCCCCTGTGGCGGTTTTTTTATTTTATCAAATTCTCTTTTACTTGCCTATTTTTGTAATACCATGAAAGTGTTCAGGTTGTTGCTTGTGTTTTTCTTTTTTTGTCTGAACGCTCAGGACAATGTAGGAGGTAAATTTTTTGGACTAAGTATCCATCCGTTGGGCGAAAAAGACAATGCTCATCTTATGCCGCTAAAACTGGATAAGAATGGGTATTTTGTTCTCAATGTAGGTGGGGTGGGGATGTATGAAAAGTTCGTTTTGGGTGATTTCGTTAGTATTAAACTTGCACAGGCCCTGTATGTTGATTGTGCTACCAGATTAGGAGGTTTTAGTCATCTGGGTTTACGGGGGCGAATCATAAAAAAGGGGCGACATTTTTTATATGGAGGTATTGGTCCAACGCTCATTTATCGTCGGAATTGGCATGAACTGCCGGGTTATGTTGATCAGCATCGTTTCAAAGGTGGTCCTGGCGTTAAATGGCAATATCTGTTTCTTTGGTACGGCGGCGAATTCGAATATAAATATCTGATAAAAGATAATTTATATTTTTCCATAAGCTTTGTTCCTGGCTATCCCGATTTAATGAATCTTTCGTTGGGAATAAGTAGCATTTTACCAAAGAACAAAAAAATCACTAATTCTTCATCCTTTTAAACACATTTTTATGTTTGAAAATTGAACTAAACCTTGCATAAAAAAAACATAAAAAAAACTTCGTAAAAATTTTTTAGTTAAAGATTATTTTAGGAATGTAATTTAATTTTTTTTCTTAGCTGTTTGTTTTTATTTTTTTGAAAGAAATTAAGTAATTTATTTATTTAAAAAACAAATATAATTTTACATAAATGCAAAAAACTATGGTTATGGGAGTTAAATTTTTTCTTTATTATTTAATTTTAGGATGGTTGCTAGTCTTTAATGGATTAGTAACTCAACTTCTATAGGGTCTCAAGATGCCCAATCTGCCTTAAGCAAAGTAGATCGGCATTTCTTTATTGAAAACAAAGGGCAATGGCATCCGGATGTGCTTTATTTAGCAAGGCTTGGAGGATTGGATGTATGGATTACGAAGTATGGGGTGAATTACGACTTTTTTAAACTGGAAGAAATTCCCTCGGAAACGAAAAGCGAGCACTCATTTCCTGACAAATTTAAGCATAAGGACTACATGGTGCTAGGTCATCGAGTGCTCGTGAAGTTGCAAGGCTATAATGAAAATCCCGTTCGAGAAGGCAAGGAAAAGCAAGAAGGCTATTATAATTACTTTATTGGCAATGATCCCAGCAAGTATGCTACGTTTGTGGGACTGTATAAAGAAGCTGTAATTAAGAATGTTTACGACGGGATAGACGTGCGGTATTATTTTGACGGAGGCAGGTTGCGGTATGATTATATCGTTCATCCTGGAGCTGATCCGAAGCAGATAGTATTTAAGTTAGAGGGAAGTGATGCGACGTATGTAGATGAGAAGGGCAATTTGGTTTTCACAACACGTTTTGGAGAGGTATCGATGGCAGGATTGAAGGTGTATCAGGAAAGAGACGGGAAAGAAGTTGCAGCAAAGTTTGTAGAGAAGGAGGGGGATTGGAGTATATGGGTGGGAAATTATGATAAAAGCCAAGCTTTAGTGATAGATCCATTGATTTATTCCACGTACGTTGGAGGAAATGATTATGATAGAGGCTTTGGAATAGCCATCGATGGCAGTGGGAATGCGTATGTAACGGGGGGGACATGGTCAACGGATTATGATACTACGGCAGGGGCATATCAAACGACCCATGGTGGTGGGGATTATGATGTATTTGTTACGAAGCTGAATGCTAGTGGTAGTGGACTTGTGTATTCTACTTACCTTGGGGGGAATGATTATGATGGAGGTTATGATATAGCCGTTGATGACAGTGGGAATGCGTATGTAACGGGGTGGTCAGGGTCAATGAATTTTCCTGTTACGGCAGGGGCATATCAAACGACCTTTGGTGGTGGGACCTGGGATGTTTTTGTAACGAAGATCAGTTTAAGTCCTTTACCGATTGAGTTATTAGCTTTTAATGTAGAGCCGTTGTATGAAGGAGGGAAAGGGAAGGTATGGGTAGCATGGGAGACATTAACTGAGACGAATAATGATTATTTTACGGTAGAGAGGTCAAGAGATGGTGTAAATTATGAAGAGGTAGGTAGGACGAAGGGTTCTGGCAATTCTAATGAGAGAAGGACGTATGACTTTATAGATGAGTTTCCGTACCTAGGAATATCTTATTATCGTTTAAAGCAGACGGATTATGATGGCAAGTATGAATATTTTGAGCCGAAGAGTGTTGAGATAAAGGAAGATGGAGGGGGAAATATAGTTGTTTGTCCTAATCCAGCAAGCGAGACAGTGACTATTCGGAGTAAAGAAGGCGAGACATTTGA
>Ga0308395_1000132_pt1 | contig 69647 bp, 63 predicted proteins | sample Hotspr20SampleP4_FD_202097 | JGI IMG/M metagenome (GOLD analysis project Ga0308395, IMG submission 202097) | Hot spring phototrophic mat microbial communities from Mushroom Spring, Yellowstone National Park, Wyoming, United States - 20050930_P4 ... | reverse complement strand
TGCGCGGCTGTTCGAGATCGAAGACGAGCACGTCCTGTCCCGCGAGCCGACCTCGCGCTGGCATCGGCGGCCTCCTCCTCACCCCCGACGGTTGGTCCGCTCGAGATAGTCCATCGCGGTGCGATAGCGTTGGCTATCGATCATGCCGCTCTCGAAGTAGTAGGTGAGCATCGTGCGCAACCGCAAGATCGGCATGACATGGTACCCGTGAGCATGGAGACGCTCGGCTCCCCCCTGCTCGCGATCGATCAGCACGATGAAGTCGCGCACGGTGAGACCAGCTTCTTCCAGCATGCGAGCGGTGCGGAGCAAGCTGGTGCCCCCGGTCATCAGGTCGTCGATCACCAGCACTGTCTGCCCGGGGACGATGCGACCTTCCAACGCTGGTTCCTGAGCGTCGGGACGCACGTAGATGAGCGGGGTATCGCTGACCAGGGCGTAGGCAGTGGCCAGGTGAAGACCGCCCATGGGGACGCCAGCGACGGCTGCGAACGAGGCGAGACGTGGTCGTCGCCGGGCCTGGTCAGCTTGAATTTCGTGGTGAATCAGGTGGGCGATCCGACGCAGCAGCGCCGGTTCGCTGATCAAAACGCGTGGGTTGATGTAGATCGGAGAACGACCAGCGGTGGGACCGAGATCGAACTCGCCGAACAGGACGCCGCCGAGCTCGAACAAGGCGCGCGCGATGTCGAGATTGGTTTCGGTACCGAAGAGCACGTCTCTCTCACCTCCGCCGAGATCTCGTCTCAGTCCCACCGGCCGCGTCGACCTGCGTCGAATCGGCATGATCGGCTCGGTGCCGTGTGCCTGTCGTCCAACTGGTCGTGGGGACGAAGCCACGCTCTCCGCCCGGCGGACCTGACACGTATATCGTAGTATAGCGAGAAAGGTGACGCACGTGGACTACTTTGAGGCACTCCGCTTCCTCCGCGATCGCGCTGGCTATGACCGCGGGTTCGTGGCCAATCCGTTCGCTGACGAGGGGATCGGCTTGGCACGGACCGCATGGCTCTGCTCGGCGCTGGGCGATCCCCACCGACGGTACCGGAGCGTGCACATCGCGGGGACGAAAGGCAAGGGCTCGACCGCTGCCCTGCTCTCGTCGATGTTGCAGGCAGCGGGGTACCGGGTGGGACTGTACACTTCCCCGCACCTCCACACCTTGCGCGAACGGATCCAGATTGATGGTCAACCGATCGCACCAGAGACATTCGGCACGCTGATGGCCGAGCTGGCGGAGGTCGATGCGGCCTTGCAGCGTGCGCACCCGGACTGGGGGGCAGCGACTGCGTTCGAGCTGGTGACTGTGCTCGCCTTTTCGGCCTTCGCCTGCGTGCCGGTCGATATTGCCGTTATCGAGGTCGGCCTCGGTGGGCGCCTGGATGCCACCAACGTGATCCTGCCCGACGTGGCACTCATCACTCGCATCGGTTATGACCACATGGCGATCCTCGGCTCGACGCTCGCGGCGATCGCCCGCGAGAAGGCGGGGATCGTCAAGCCGGGGCGTCCGGTCGTCTCGGCTCCGCAAGAACCGGAGGCCACGCGAGTGATCGAAGCAGTGGCACAGGAGCGAGGCGCACCGCTCTGGCTCGGTGGGAGGGACTGGCAGGTCACGGGGACGTGGCGCCGTTTCGCGTTTCACGCTCCGGGTTGGGAACTCGCTGACCTCGCGCTCGCACTCCGCGGCTCTCACCAGGTGGAAAACGCCGGCGTGGCGCTCGCGAGTCTGCCCTGGTTGGCCCGCGTCGAGATGGTCGTCCCGGAGTCGGCGATCCGCCAGGCTCTGGCGACCACTGTCTGGCCGGGTCGACTCGAACTGCTGCGCGAAAACCCGTCGGTGGTCGTGGATGGAGCACACAACCGCGAGTCGGCTCAGCGCCTGGCCGAGGCCGTGCACGAGAGCTTCCGCTGGCGACGACTCTGGCTCGTCCTGGGGATCATGCGGGACAAGGAGATCGAGCGGATCGTGGCGGCACTCGCACCGCTCGCTGATGCGTTGTTCGCGGTCGAGGGATTCGCACCGCGAGCAGCATCGGTGGAACGACTGCTGGCAGCGTGGGCAGCGAGCACGGTGGGGAAGCCGGCCGCGAGCTACCGCTCCGTCGAGGACGCGCTCAGGGCAGCACTGGAGCAGGCTGACCCCGCGGATCTCGTCCTCGTCACCGGATCGCTCAGCATGGTGGCTGCGGCGCGCGAGGCTCTCGGGGTAGCGGTGAGCGACCCACGCGAGCGGGAACTTCTCCTGGGCTGAACGATGTGAGCAGGCTTATCGCGTTCGATTGGCAGCGGCCCAGGTTCGCGGTCGCGATCGGCCTCCCGACGCGATGCTTGGAGGCGGTCATCTGTTAGACTGAAGACCGTCAGCCTCTCGAGGTGCGAGGATGGCGGAGCCGCCTGCCCAGGAAAGACCGGAGGAAGGGCGTGCATCGAAGGACGTCCGGCGGCGGTGGCAGTCCGCGCGGCGGATCGTTGCTGTGACGCTCATCGCTGGCATGCTGGCTGCTGGTGGCTAGGTAGCCTGGTACGTCGTCCAACTCGGGTCGGCCGCGAACGAGGCGTATCACGACATTTTCGTGACACCAGCCCCGCGCCCGTCAGCACTAGTTACGAGAGCTCCACGACCGAGCGTTCCGCCAACGACGATCCGCTCGTCGACGCCGACAGCGACGCCGACCGAGTTTCCGGAGTGGCGCGGCAGCGAGCCGCTTACCGTTTTGCTCGTCGGGATCGATACGACACCTGAACGAGCCGGTGCGGGATCTCTCCCGCTGGCAGATGCGATCATCCTGGCCCAGCTCGATCCGGTCGGCAAACGGGCGGTCATGCTGTCGATCCCGCGCGATCTGCTGGTCGAGATCCCGGGTATCGGATGGGATCGCATCAATGCCGCCTATGCAGCCGGTGAAGCCAGCGGTTCGAGTGGTCCAGCACTGCTTGTCGCCACCATCGAGCGCAACTTTGCCGTGCACGTCGATGGCTTCGCCGAGGTCGACTTCGCCGGGTTTGTCCGGATCGTCGATCTTCTCGGTGGTATCGTGATCGATGTGCCAGCGCCGATCGAGGACGACATGTTTCCGGGCCCGAACTTCAGCTACCAGCGCCTCTCTTTCGCGCCTGGCCTGCAGTGGATGGACGGTTCCCGGGCGCTGGCCTATGTGCGCACGCGACACGACGACAATGACCTGGCGCGCGGTCTCCGCCAGCAGCAAGTCCTCCGCGCGCTCCGGGAGCGCGCGCTTCGTCTCGATGCCCTGCGTCGGGCACCGCAACTGCTCGCGGCACTCGGGGATGCGGTGCGGACTGACCGAACGCCCCAGCAGGTGCTCGGTTTGGCCCGACTGGCTCTCGAGCTCGATGCGAGTCGCATCACCTCGGCCTCCCTCGCCGGTATGGTGCAGGATGCGACGCTGCCGAGCGGGGCTGCGGTGCTCCTCGGAGATTGGCCCGCGATCCGAACAGAGGTCGCTCGTCTCTTCGGCCCGCCGAGAACGAGCAGCGTGCGGTAGGCTTGGGCCACCGGACGGCTGCTGGAGGAGTGCCGGCTGGCTGTGTCCGGAAGGAAGGATCGGTTCCATGCGACGTCGCGATTTCGCGTTCTGGCTCGCTCTCAGCTCGCTCGCCGCAGCGTGCCGCAGCGAGGCGACACCGACACCGAACGCCGGAGCGGTTCCGACCATCTCACCGACCCCAGCGAGCTCACCGGTGCCGGTCGCAACGCCGACGGCGACACCACCGCCCGCGACACTGGGGCCGACCCCGACAGCACAGCGGACGCTCACGGTGGCACTCTACTTCCTACGCCAGGAGAAATTGGCGGTAGCACGGCGTGCGGTTGGCGAAACGCCGCGGATCGGAACGGCTGCCCTGCAGGAGCTGCTCGCCGGTCCGACTGACCAGGAGATCTCTTTCGGCCTGAGCACGGAGATTCCACCGGGTACGCGCTTGAACGACCTGGCGATCGCCGATGGGGTCGCCACGGTCGATCTCTCGGCCGATTTTGCGGCTGGCGGCGGAGCCTTCTCGATGCAGGCACGCGTCGCGCAGGTCGTCTTCACGCTGACCCAGTTCTCGTCGGTGCGGGCGGTGCGTTTCCGACTGGATGGGCAGCCGGTGAGCGCGATCGGTGGCGAGGGAGTGGTCGTCGAGCCGCCGCCGAGTCGGGCTGACTTCGAGGATCTCCTGCCGCTCATCTTCGTGGAGGTGCCCGGGCCAGGCGAGGCGGTCACCAGTCCGCTCCGCGTCGCGGGATCAGCCAACACCTTCGAGGCGACGTTCATGGTTCGGCTGAGCACGGTCGAGGGAGCGGTTCTTTACGAGGAACCAGCGATGGCGACGTCCGGGAGCGGAACACGTGGGACGTTCGATCTGACCATTCCCTTCGTGGTGTCGCAGCCAGTGGATGGGATCTTGCGGCTCTGGGAGTACTCAGCCAAGGATGGCTCGGAAGTCAATATCGTCGAGATTCCGTTGCGGCTGGTGCCATGAGTGGGGAGGAGCGACCAGGGATGGAGGTTCGTGAACGGGTGGAAACGCTCGGTGACCTCTGGTTGTGGGTCGCTGAGGCTGGCCCGAGCGAGGCACCGCCGATCCTGTTGTTGCACGGCTTGTACGATCGGTGGGAGACGTGGGAGCCGGTCGTGCCGGCGCTCGCTGAGCGCTTCCGGGTCATCGCATTCGACATGCGGGGGCACGGTCGGAGTTCGCAGCCAGCTGGGGGGTATGCGCTGCGCGATTATGCCGATGATGCCGTGCGGCTGCTCGCGCGGCTGCGTCCGAGCCAACCGGTCGCCGTGATCGGCTTTTCGCTGGGGGCACTCGTGGCGATCGTGCTGGCTGCCGAGCACCCGGAGCTGATCCGCGGCGTGGTGCTGGTCGACCCACCGCTCGTCGAGCCGGACGAGGGGACGCGCCTGTGGCTGCGGGCGCTGCTCGAGGCCAAGCGAGCTGGGATCGAGGCGGCCTACGAGCTGGCGCGCGAGCTCGATCCGGACGGGACACCGGAAGAGTGGCAGCAGAGCGCGCTCTGGCTGTGCAGCACGGCCGATGGGCCGATCCTGGCGCTTCTCGATGAGGGGCGGCGACCGGATCCGTGGGAACTCCTGCCACACCTGAGCCAACCGGTGCTCGTCCTGCAGGCTGATCCGGTGTTCGGTGGGGTGTTGGACGACGAGACGGCGCAGCGGGCACTCGCCCAGTTGCACCAGGGTGAACTCGTCGCGATGCCAGGCTGTGGGCACGCGATTCACCGGACCTGTCCGGACGACTTCCTGGAGGTGGTGCTCGAGTTCTTGGCCCGGCTCGATCGTCCCGCCACCGGAGAGTACGTCGGCCTGGAGCACCCTGCGGGCTGATCGACGTTGCCGCGCTGAGTCAGTATCGCTCCTGCTGTCGAGCGAGCCCGCGGCGGCACGACAGCGGGCTGCGATGTCCCGGCTGACGCAGTTCGGGAAACGCGGAGAGCGCGGCGAGGCAGTCATCGCAGGAGCAGCGGCGCACCATGCTGTCCAGCGGCACACGAGTTCTCGTCGGGCAGCCGAGCCGAACTGGCATTCTCTTGCTCCGGGCCAAGGGGCAAGCACGCTCACCGCGTTGCGCCGGGCAGTGGCTGCGCGGCAGCGTGCTCCTCGTCGCGCTCGTGCTTTTGGTCACCGGCAGTGGGTGCCGTCGTGCCGAAGAATCGCCTGCGGTCGTCTATCTCTTCGAGCCGGGGCAGCTGGTCGCGCTCGATCCGCGAGATGGGCACGCAGTCTGGCGGGCAGCGGTGCCGCTCGATTACTCGTGTGCCGTGTCCCCCTCGCCGGACGGCCGGTGGGTCGCCCTGGTTTCCGAGCGCCTCGTGCTCGTGCCGACGAGCCAACCGGAGAAGATGCTCGTCGTCGATCCGCCACCGGGGTGGTTCTTCACCAGTTGCAATCTACCCTACGGCACATTCGTCTCGACCATAACGGTCCTCAGCTGGTTCCAGCAAACGGTCCTCTTTGCCATGCTGCGGAAGAACCTGCCCTACCCTGATGAGTGGGCGGTGGCCGCCTATGATGTGGCGACCCGCTCGTGGCGACCGTGGATGCGCCAGCTGCCAGGCTACTGTCCGCTCCTCGGGTCGCCGGTTGCCCATTTTGCCGCCACCTGTGCTGTTCTGCCGTCGGGAGTCCGGAACGGTCTGCGGCTGGCCCAGGCATCAGGCGGCTTACTCGCTATCGATCCGACGAGCGGTGTGCTCCTGGACCAGCTTCCAATCCCACGGGCCGAACTCGCGGCTCGTGGCCTGCGGAACGATGAACCGATCGTTACAGCAGCGACTGACGATCGCTCGGTCGTACTCCTCCTCCGGAACGCCCTCCTCGTCGTACTCGATCGCGACGGGACCTTCCGGCAGGCGCTCGCGATCGATCGGGAGCTGGCGCTTGCCGGCCGCGCCTATGGCGTCGCCCTCCGGCTCGTTCCCAAAGACCGCGTGGCGTGGGTCGTCGTGCAAGAGACGGGCGCGTCCGATCGTCCCATCCTGGCACTCGTCGACCTCCGGGACCTGAGTGTCGTGCGGGTAGTCGACCTTCCGGGATTCGTGCGCGACGTCGACTTTCTCCCCGACGGGACGGTCGTGCTGAACCGCTCCGTCGAAACGGCGGCCGAGCAGTCGACTGGCGCGCCAAGATGGACCGTGGTGCGGCGCGATCTCCGACGGGGCGACGAGCGCGTCCTGGCGACCCTGACGGACCACGGGTTCTGCTGCTGGATCGGGCCATTGGCCCCGGACGCGCGAGCAGCGAGTGGACGCTAACGGTCTGGGAGCCGGCCGAAAAAGCGCTCGAGTGCAGCCAGGAAGGCTGCGGGTTGCTCCAGATGCACGGTATGTCCGGCCTCGGGGACGATGACCAGCTGGCTTCCTGGGATGCGCGCGGCCATCGCTCGGCTGAGCGCGGCATAGCGAGTATCGAGCGCTCCAGCGATCACCAGGACCGGCATGCGCAGCTCGGACAAGCGGTCCCACACCGCTGGCATGCTGCCGGTGCCGAAGCCGCGCAGGGAGGCACCCAGCCCGTGCGGGCGCTGGGCCAGCCACTCGGCGCGCAGCGCGGCGCGTCGTTCGGCGCTCAGCCGCTGCCGGCTGGCGAAGAGTGGCAAGCGCTCCCAATAGTCGGCGAACCAGTCCAGGCCCCGCTGCTCGATCGCGGTGGCGAGTTCCTCGTCGGCACGCTGGCGGGCAGCACGCTCGGCCGGGTCGTCGAGTCCCGGTGAGGCGCTTTCCAGGACGAGCGCCGCGATCCGCTCGGGATGGGCGAGTGCCAGGTGGAGCGCTAGTCGCCCGCCCATCGAGTAGCCGAGCAGCCTGATCGGTCCGGAAACGAGTTCGCCGAGCAGGCTCGCCAGGTCGGTCACCTGCTCGGCAGCCGCGTAGCGGGTCGGCGCGCTCGGTGCGTTGGTCCGACCGTGGCCGAGGAGATCCGGTGCGATGACGCGCCAGCCGCGAGCGACCAGTTCCGGAGCGAGCGGCGCCCAGTGCGCGCTCGAGCCAGCGAACCCGTGCAGCAGGGCCAGTGGCGATCCCTGCCCGGCCGCACAGACCTGGTAGGTGACGCCGCGGACAGCGATCGTCCGCTCTTCGTCCCACACCCTCATCGCCGGGTTCCCGCGGCCAGCGCGTCCCGCACCGCGGCACGCGCTCGTGCCCAAAGCTCCTGGTGGAGCACGACGTTGCGCTGCCGGTCGCTGCGCAGCTCGACGATGCTGGTCCGGTCGGCGACCAGTGCTGCGGCCAGAGCATCCCGGACGCTCGAGCGATCGGTGGGACGGGCATAGGCCAGCCCGAAGAGGGCGGCGGCGTGCTGGAAATCGAGACCGTGCGGCGTGCCGAACAGGAACTCGAACTGCTCCGGTACCTCGTGCGCCTGGGGGAGAAAGGAAAAGATGCCGCCGCCGTCGTTATGGAGGAGCACGATGGTCGCGCGCAGGCGATGGCGCCGTGCCGCCAGGAGCCCGGTGAGGTCATGGTAGAAGGACAGATCGCCGGTCACCAGGACGGTCGGGCCGGTACGGGCCGCGGCGATACCGAGCGCAGTCGACGTGACGCCGTCGATCCCGTTGGCTCCGCGATTGGCGAAGATGCGCACCCGCTGCGGAACGGAGGGGAAAAACGCGTCCAGGTCGCGGACCGGCATGCTGTTCCCGGCGACGAGCACTGCGCCGTCCGGCAAGAGTTCAGCCAGCTCGCGGAAGACGCGGCCCTCGAACGGCTCATCGAGCTCGGCGAGCCCAGCCTCGAGCGCGGCCCGGGCCGCGCGATCGACTGCCCGCCAACGGGCGAGCCAGTCGGTGTCCGGCCGCGGCGTGGCGAGCGCGAGGGCGCGGGTCAGGGCGCGGACAGTCGGCCTCAGGGCACCTTGGAGGACCCAACTGGCCCGGTGCGCCGGGTCCGGCCAGTTTCCGGCAGCCAAAAGAATCTGCTCGGCGTTCTCCCACGCCTCCAGCGCGAGCTGCAGCGGCTTCGAGGTCGGGATCGCGCCGACGCGCAGGACGAGCTCCGGCTGGAGCGCCGGCAGCGCCTCCGGCTCCCGCAGGACGGCATCGTAGGCATCGAGCACGAGGTCGCGCGGATGTGGGCCAGCCCGGAGCTGCGACAGCGGATCGGCCGGGATCGGGTAACCGAGCAGGCTGGCCAGCTCGACGAGCGCCGGAGCCAGCGCGGGGTCCGGCTGCGGCCCGGCCAATACGACGCCGCGTCGGCGTCGAGCCAGTAACGCCGCGACCTCCGCCAGCTCGCGCTCGTCCAGCTGCGGTGTTCCGCTCAGGACAGCCCCGGCCGGTGCGGCGATGCTCAGGCCGAAGTGGGGGACGAGTGGCTCGCGGTAGGGCAGGTTCAGGTGGACGGGCCCCGGCGGGAAGGCGCGGGCGAGCGCGACTGCCCGACGAGCAGCGGACACCGCCGCACGCTGGACGAGCGGCGAGCCGTCCGGCGGCGGGAGTTCGGCGAACCACTTGACGTGCGTCCCGTAGAGCCGGAGCTGGTCGATCGTCTGCGGCGCCCCGGCGTCGCGCAGCTCGGGCGGTCGGTCGGCGGTCAGGACGACCAGCGGGACCTGGGCCAGGTTCGCCTCGACGACGGTAGGGAGCAGGTTGGCGGCGGCAGTTCCGGAGGTGGTCACGACGGCGACCGGCTCGTCGAGTGCCCGGGCGAGCCCCAGGGCGAAAAAGCCAGCCGAACGCTCGTCCAGATGGTCCCAGAGGCGGATGCGCGGCTCGCGCGCCAGTGCGAGGACGAGCGGTGTGGAGCGCGACCCCGGCGCGAAGCAAGCGTGCCGGAGGCCGGCATCGGCCAGTGCGGTGACGAAGGCGGTGACGGTCGCGCCGAGCGCGGTGCGATGCTCCATCGCTCAGCCTCCCGCGAGCGCCTCGAGCATCGGCCGGAACTTCGCTTCGGCTTCCGCCCATTCGGCCACTGGATCGGAATCGGCGACGATGCCGCACCCAGCGTAGAGTCGCGCCTGCTGGCTGCGCACCAGGCCGGAGCGCAGGCCGACGACGATCTCGCCGTCACCGCTCGCTTCGATCCAGCCGAGCGCACCGGCGTACCAGCCACGGGGAACCGGCTCGTGCTGGCGGATGAAAGCGAGGGCTGCCTCGCGCGGCGTCCCGCCGACGGCTGGCGTCGGGTGGAGGCGGGCCACGACGTCGAGCACACTGGTGCCATCGTGGAGGATGCCGCTGATCGGCGTGGCCAAGTGATGCACGTTGGCCATGGAGACGACCGCTGGTTCTTCCGGGATGCTCAGGCTGGTGCAGAGCGGGGCGAGCGCCCCGCGGATCGCCTCGACGACCACCGCGTGCTCGTGGCGGTCCTTGTCGCTCCGGCGCAGTTCCTCGGCCGCGCGGTGGTCCTGTTCCGGCGAGCTCGCGCGCGGGCGCGAGCCGGCCAGGGCGACGGTGGCGACTGTGCGGTGGGCGACCCGGGCGAGTCGCTCCGGGCTCGCCCCCAGGAAGACGGTCTCGCCGATCCCGATGGCGAACACGGTGCAACTCGGATAGCGGGCCGCAAGCTCCCGCAGGGCCTGCTCGAGCGGGAAGGGCTCGGCAGCCACCAGCTCGCGGGCGCGGGCCAGGACGACCTTGCGGAGATCGCCAGCAGCGATCGCGGCCAGCGCGTGCTGGATCATGCGCCGCCAGTCGTCCGGTCGGACCAGTTCGTGCTGGACGACCGAGCGAGGAGCGGCCGATGGAGTCGGCAGCGAACTCGTCGGCCAGGTCAGGAGCGCGCGCGGTTCGCGCTCGCCGGGGAACACAGCCGCTTGCACGGACCGGCAGGCGAGCGCCCCCTGTTGCCGGTAGAGCAGGCGCGGCAGGACAAGCTGGCCCCGACCGAACGGCTGCCACCAGGGATCGGGGCGCTCGTCCGCCGGATCGAAGGCGAGCCCGGCGACAGCCAGCGGTGGGAGCGGTCCCTCGGCCAGCGCGTCCTGAGCCAGTGCCCGCCAGGTGGCGGTGAGGCGAGCTGGCAGGGGGAGACTCGGGCTCGTCACCGACTGGAGCGGCAGGCGCTGGCCCGCCAGCCCAACCAGCGCCTCCTCTCGCTCGGGGACGAGCCAGAGGACGCGCGGGAGGTGGCTGGCCGCGCGGGCGAAGAGCGCGATCGGGTCGACCGGTTCGCAGTGCTCCGCGCAGCTCAGGATCACTGGGCGATCGTGCGCGCGGGCCTGCCGCTCGGCCAGCGGCCAGAGTTCCTGGAGGGCAGCCTGGGGAGCATCGAGCACTCGGCAGCTCATAGGGTTCCATCCTCGTCCAGCGAGCGGTCGGGGAGGCCGACCAGGCGACGGAGCAGGCGTCGGAGTTCCGGGGCGGCTTCGGCGAGATCGGCCGGCGAGCCGGACAACAGCCACTGGGTGACGACCTCGTAGATGGCTCCGAAACAGGCGGTGGCCGCCAGCTGCGGATCGAGCGGGCCGATCAGGCCATCCTCTCGAGCACGCGCGAGCTCGCTGGCGATCAGGGCAGCGAAGCGGCGTCGGATCGCCAGGAGTGCCTCCTGGATGGCTGGTCCGGCGGCCAGGGCCTCGACGAGGAAGAGCCGGGCCAGGTCGCGGTGGGACGCGAAGAGGCGGAGGACGACGTCGAGCGCGGCGTCCAGCTTGCCGGCGGGGTCGGGGGCCCGCTCGAGCGCCAGTTGCGTTCGCTGCAGGAGGAGCGTGGCACTCCGCTCGAGCAGGGCCAGGAAGAGGGCTTCCTTCCCGGGGAAGTGGAAGTAGACGCCACCCTTGGAAGTGGCGGCCGCCTCGGCCACCTCGTCCATAGTGGCCTCGCGGTAGCCGCGGCGAGTGAAGACAGCCAGGGCGGCATCGAGGATCCGCTCGCGCCGCTCGCGTGCCCGCGGCTGGAGCACCTGGCTGGTGGGCTGGTTGGTCGGCTGTGCCATGGCGGCCTCCCGAATCCGACCGACGCGTCAGTCGGATTCAGTGTAGCACGGCTGGCCGGTGCGCTGCTGGGGTTGCTGCCCTGCGCGAGCGGCGCAGAGCTAGTTCGTCCGCGTTGGGCCAACGGAGGGAAGCTGCTGCGGGGCCTGGGCGGACAACGGTGCAGCTTCGCTCGAGCGGGTGGGCGGCGATCGAGTCCACGGCGGCCGGAGCGGGCCTGGGGGGCAGGTGCGTGCGGGAGCAAGCGGTGCCGGGCCAGCACGGAGCGCTCGTCGCTGGTGTGCGGGGCGGGTGACACATCGCAGGCGAGGCGCTTGGCCGCTGCGTGGGGTGGGGTACCGAGCGGGGAGGGAGTGGGAGCCGGGTGGCGCGGGCCGGAGCGCGGTAGAGGCGACCTCAGAGCGGGGGATGCCGGTCTATGGGCGGTGTGCTCCCTGCGGTGGGGAGGTACCGCTGCGAGAAGGCAGAGGCGGCGGTGCGAGCGACCGGGCAGTCGCGCATACCGCCGGTTCCGGGAGCCCTTCGCTCTCGTTGACACCCGCGCTCGCTGCGCCGGGAGCAAGACCCGCTGTGTCGCCTATGGGCAAGGGGTATGGAGAGAGTTGGAGACTGCGGAGGTTCGCGACGGTCGTTCCCGCTTACCCTGGCGGCCCGGCAGGCGGAGAGCTGGTGGAGGACCGAGCGTGCTGGTCAGGGAGTGACGGGGCGGGCGATCGCGGTGACGCTGGCGGCGCGCGTCAGGGCGTGTCGGGTCGCTTCCGGATAATCGGTGATGATGCCGTCGACGCCGAGCGCGACCAGTTCGACGGCCCGGTCGGGGACATCGACCGTCCAGACGTTCACCGGCACGCCGGCCTCATGCGCGGCGGCGATGACGGCGGCGCCGTGCTGGTCGAAGCCGACGTCCATCGGGTGGAAGGCGTCGTACCCGCGCTCGAGCGTGCCGCGCAGCTGCTCGGGCAAAGGGGCGAGCGGTAGCGTGCAGAGGGCGACCGCCAGCTCGGGGTCGAGTCGGCGGACGGTATCGAGCACGGCAGCATCGAAGGAAGAAACGAGCAGACGCGCGCGCAGGTCGGGTCGCCGGCGTACCAGGGCGACGACGCGCTCGGCGATCGCCTGGCCGCGCTGGCGATCGGCGGGGTCCCAGGGAGCCGACTTGATCTCGGCGTTGATGACCACGTGGTTCGGCAGAGCGGCGAGCAGTTCCTCGAAGGTCGGAACGCGCAGCCCCAGGCCGCGGAAGGGGTAGCTCGCCCCGCGATCGGTGGTGAAGGTATAGCCAGCGTCGAGCAGGCGCAGCTCGGCCAGCGTGTGCTCGTGGACAAAGCCGTGTCCGTTGGTGGTGCGCTGGACCGAGGCATCGTGGCAGATGACGACGTGCCCATCGCGCGTGAGGCGGAGGTCGCACTCGATCCCGTGTGCCCCTTGCTCGACGGCCAGGATGAAAGCGGTCAGCGTGTTCTCCGGTGCCAGGCCGGAGGCGCCCCGGTGGGCGATGACCCAGGGACGGGCTGACCAGTGCCGGAACAGTTCGTGCCGTAACTCGTTGCTCTGCATCGTCTTGCTCCTTTCCTTCCAGCTTCCCCCTTTTCGCTAACATTGTCGAGCAGATCGATGCGCGAATCGTGACCGAACGATTGCGATAGCCGGCTGCGTGGCGGGCAGACGGCCAGCCGGTAACCGAATCGCAACATCTTGGGGGGAGGCATGCCGTATCAATCGCATGGACCGAACGCGGGGGACGGTCGGGAGCGAGCGATGAAGGTACTGGAACGGACGGAGACAGCGACGCGAGCACGGCCGCTCGCCGGGGTGAGGCTGGAGCGGTTGCGCCAGGCGATCGATGAGTGGCCGCTCTTCTGGCTGCTCGTCGCGCCCAACTTGATCCTCCTGGGCGTCTTCACCTACTGGCCGCTCGTCTACAACGCTTACCTGAGCCTGATGCAGTGGGACCTGATCAGTCCCGTCAAGATCTTCGTCGGGCTCGAGAACTACCGGTTCCTGCTCGAAGACAGCGAGTTTCGCGAAGTCGTGCGCAATACCGTCGTCTTCACGCTGGGCACGGTGGGCGGGACGATGCTGCTCGGGTTGGCGTTCGCCCTGCTGCTCGATCAACCATTGCGTGGGCTGGCGCTGGCGCGCGGCGTCGTCTTCGCGCCGTACGTGCTGAGCGGTGCGGCGGTGGCCGTCTTCTGGGTCAACATGCTCAACCCGCGCTTCGGCCTGGTGGCGCAGGTGGCGAGCTGGCTGGGGACGGTCTCGCCGGACTGGCTCAATCACCCGCGCCTGGCTATGGTCGCGGTCATCCTGGTCTACGTCTGGAAGAACGTCGGCTTCAGCACGATCGTCTACCTGGCCGGTTTGCAGCGGATTCCCCAGGAGCTGTACGAAGCGGCAACGGTCGACGGGGCAGGGGTGTGGCAGCGCTTCCGCTCGATCACGCTGCCGCAATTGGGACCGATCACGCTGTTTCTCCTGGTCGTCTCGACGATCGCCTCGTTCCAGGCCTTCGATCTGATCCGGGTCCTGACCAATGGTGGGCCAGTCAACGCGACGACGACGCTGCTCTTCTACATCTGGGAGCAGGGGTTCGTCGCCTTCAATGCCGGGCGGGCAGCGGCTGCGGCGGTGGTGCTGTTCGCCCTATTGGCGGTGATCAGCTGGCTGCAGGTGCGGCTCGGCGAGCGGAGGGTCTCCTATGACTGAACGGCGCAACTGGCGACGAGCGATCGCGACCGGCCTGCGCGGCCTACTGGTGGGGCTGGTCGTGGTGATCATGGGATTGCCGCTCTACTGGGTGGCGACGGGAGCACTCAAGACGAACCAGGAGATCTACACCTTCCCACCGGTCTGGATACCGCGCCAGCCGCAGTGGGGGAATTTCGTCGAGGCCTGGCAGGCGGTTCCCTTCGGGCGGTTCTTCGTCAACAGCATCGTGACCACGCTCGGGGCCGTGGCGCTCGAACTCCTCTTCGCGCTCCTCTCCGCTTATGCGCTCGTCTTCGTCCGCGCGCGGGGAAAGGGGCTGGTTTTCGCCGTGGTGATCGCAGCGTTGCTCGTCCCCGGAACCGTGACGCTGCTCCCCAACTACCTCACGGTGGGGCGCCTGGGGTGGATCAATACCTATCAGGGGCTGATCATCCCGGTCGCCGCTGTCGCCTTCGGTGTCTTCCTGTTCCGGCAACACTTCCTGACCCTCCCGCGCGATCTCCTCGATGCGGCGAGGCTGGACGGCTGCGGGCATCGCGGGCTCCTGCGTCATGTCGTCGTGCCGCTCTCGCAGCCGGTGATCGTGACCTTTCTGGTGATCTACCTGGTGGCGCATTGGAACGACTTCCTCTGGCCGCTGGTCGTGACCAACCGGCTGGAGTGGCGCACGGTGCCGGTCGGCGTGGCGTATCTCTACCAGGTCGAGGGCGTGCAGAACTGGGGTCCCATCTTGGCCGGCACGGTGATGGCGCTGGTACCGATGCTCCTCGTCTACGTGGTGGCGCAGCGCTGGATCGTCAAGGGGATCGGAGGTGGCGCGTTGAAAGGCTGACGCGCGGAGCGATCGATTCGAGGCGGCGAGGTCGGAGACGGAATGGAGGAGGACAACGGTGAACAAGAGCTTGACGCGACGGCGACTGCTCGTGGCGCTGGGCGGACTTTCGAGCGCGGCATTGCTGGCGGCGTGCGGCGGGACGGAGGCGACACCGACACCGGCGCCGGCGGCAGGCAGCGCAGCCCAGGCGAGCCCGACACCTGCTGCAGCGGCAGCCAGCCCGACACCAGCGGCGGCGAGCCCGACTGCGCCGGCGATGGTCACGTCGCCCGGCTCGACGGTGAAAGTCGTCTACTGGGGCTCGTTCAGCGGCAATCTCGGCGAGGCCGAGCAGGGAATGGTCAAGCGGTTCAACGAGTCCCAGAAGGACGTGGTCGTCGATTACCAGTACCAGGGGAATTACGAGGAAACGGCGCAGAAGCTGACCCAAGCGCTCGCGGCGGGGACCACGCCGGACATCGTGCTCCTCTCCGATGTGTGGTGGTTCAAGTTCTATCTCAACGACGTGCTGCTCCCGCTCAACGACCTCTTCGCGGCCAACAAGATCGACACCAAGGACTACGTCGATCCATTGATCGAGGAAGGGACGCGCAAGGGGGTCGTCTACTGGGTGCCGTTTGCGCGCTCGACGCCGCTCTTTTACTACAACAAGCAGGTCTGGCAGGAGGCCGGACTGCCTGACCGCGGTCCCCAGACTTGGGCCGAGTTCCTGGAGTGGGTACCCAAGTTGCTCAAGAAAGAAGGGGACAAGACGACGCGCTACGCTTTCGCGCACCCGAGCGCGGCCTCCTACATCGCCTGGCTGTTCCAGCCGGTGGTCTGGCAGCACGGCGGGCGCTACTCCGACCCGGACTTCACCATCCGCATCCAGGAGGATCCGGCGGTCGAGGCCGGTCGGCTGTACCTGGCATCGGTGCGGGACGGTTGGGCGGTACCGACCAAGGACATCGTGGCCGACTTCACGAACGGTGCGGCGGCTGCCATGATGGCCTCGACTGCTTCACTGCGCGGCATCCTCAAGACCGCCACGTTCCCAGTCGGGACCGCCTTCCTGCCGGAGGGACCCAAGGGCTTCGGCTGCTGCACCGGTGGGTCCGGCCTGGCGATCCTCAAGAACAAGCCGAAGGAGATTCAGGAAGCGGCCTTCAAATACCTGGCCTTCGCGACCGATCCGGAGAACACCATGTGGTGGTCGCAGAATACCGGTTACATGCCGGTGCGCAAGTCGGCGACTGCCAGCCAGGAAATGCAGAACTTCTACAAGGAGAACCCGAACTTCAAGACTGTGGTCGAGCAGCTGCCCAAGACGCGGCCGCAAGATGCAGCGCGCGTCTGGATCCCGAACGGCGACCAGATCATCGGCAAGGGACTCGAGCGGGTGACCGTGCAGCAGGAGGATCCGGCTGGCGTGTTCGCCGATGTGGCCAAGACGCTCGAGCGCGAGGCCAAGCCGGTGGTCGAGCAGCTGAAGCGCCGCGAGGGATGACGGTTCGCGAGCCGGAGATCGCCCCATCCGGAACCTGGGCTCTCGCTCCGGCGGGGGCCCAGGTCGTTTTCGTTCGTCTGTCGGTCGCGCGCGGCGCGCTGGCTGCCAGGGTGGTACGAGCGGGAGCGCTGGACGGTTCTGCACCGGCTGCGTCGGGGCTGCGCGGTGTCAGGAGAAGCAGAAGCCGAGTGAATCGGTGCCTGCTGCCCGGTGAGAGACGAGCTCGGGAGAGACGCTTCGTTGGCGTGAGCGGCAGCGCGCGACCGGCCGCAGGTGTCCGGTTGGGCGTGGCCAGCGCGGACTCACGGGCCGGTCGGCCCGGCAAGAGGTCGTGCAGGTCTGGGTGCCCGCCGGAGCGGGCGCGATGCCGCACAGTGGGTACTGGAGATCGGCTGGCGAGGACCGAGCGATCAGGCCCAGGCGATGGCGACAACGCGCCCCTGCTCGTCGCAGCGGGCGATGCCCAACTTGACCGGCTCGCTTGCGGCTGGATCGCGGGCGCGATCGGCGACGAGGTGCGGCAAGACCAGGCGCGCGTTGTCGACGAGCGGGAGCGCGGGAAGATCGGTCGGCGCGACCCAGTGGAGCGTCCCCTCCCGACTCGCCGAGATTGTCAGGGGGCTAGCAAGTTCGCCGGTGAAGTAGAGGAGCAGTTCCAGTTCGGCGCTCGCCGGACGGTGCTGCAGGAGGACGCGGCGCAGGACAAGCGAGGGTACGTCCTGGAGCGGCATTCCGGTCTCTTCAGCGAGTTCTCGGCGAGCGGCGCTGGCCAAGTCAGCCAGCTCGGTCGGCTCGACGCGTCCCCCGAGACCGGTCCAGAGATCGGGGAAACGAAGGCGCTGGGTATGGCGGTGGAGGAGCAGACACCGCTCACCGGCGAAGAGGAGCGTCACCGTGAAGACTGCCAGCGCGTTCGGGGCAGTCATCGTCTCAACAGGTGGGGCCGGGCGGGAACGAGCTGCCGGACTCGGCGAAGGGGTCCCAGCGCAGCGCCTCGTCGACTGAATCGAACCAGGTGATGGCTGCGCTGTTGACCACGGCGATCACCGAGTCGCCCTGGAAGAAGTACCGGAAGTAACCGGGCTCGACCGCCTGGACGCCGGGCGCGCCGCGGAGGAGCTCGATCAGCCCCGGCTCGTCGGGGGTGGCGACGAGAGTCTGATCGGCGGCGCAATCGGCGTAACGATTGGTCGCTAGATAGGTCAGGCCGGGAATCGGCGGGAGCGGCTCGCTATGCTCGACGATCCAGTACAAGGGTGGCTCAGTCAGCCAGCCCAGATCCTCGTCCGGTGGTGTGCCGTCCCAGGTTTCGATTTCGCTCGTCATCCGCACCGTCCCGTCGCGTCGATCGCCGCGTGGGCCTCGTTTGCCTGAGCATAGCACTCTGGTCGCTCTCTGCAAAGAGGGAGGATTGGACGCAGTACCCAGGACTCTCGGACCGGATCGAGCCGCCCGTGCTGAAACGGTCGCTCGGCCAACCCACTCGTCAGGAAGCGAGGCGATGGGAAGGGTGATCAGCGGGGCCGCCCCGCAGGCGTCGCCGCTGTGCTGCCCGTTCCCGAGCTGGCTCGATCACGACTGGTGCGTTCCGCTTTCCTCCTCGCGCTGGAGAGCCTCCAGGGCGAGTTTGGCCAGTCCACCGGCGATGTGGACGTTGTGCTCGCTGGGTTCCTCGCCGCGGAGGCGCTCCAACACGGCTGCCTCGGGAGCGCGCAGGAGGTGGCGCACGGCCGCGCTGGAGACACCGAGGAGCCGGGCGATCTCTTCGGCTGGCCAGTGATGCTCTTCGGCGAGGACTACCGCGTAGGCTGCTTCCATCAGACTGGGTAACCAGGTGAGCCGTCGCAACGCGACCAGCTGGCGCTGCCCGCCGACGAGCTCGATGGCTTTGAGGAAGGCGCGGAGCGCGCGCTGATCGATGTCCGGTGGCTGCGGCGTGACCTCGATCGGTGTCATTCCACCTCCTCCTCTCCTGTGCTGACAGCTGCACCGCGTGCGAGGTCGCTCAGCCGCGGTCCGATCCGCACCAGTCCTTCCGGGGTGATCTCGAGTCGGTGCGTGGCCGTATCGTGACCGCTCATCCGGCAACCATCGATCCGAAAGAGCCCGACCGTCTCGCCGATCGGCGTCCGGTACAGTTTTGCTTGCTGGTAGGACAGGACCGGTTGCTTGGCGAGGACGAGCGAGCCATCGAGGATGTGACCGACGGCGAATCCGCCGGCCGCTTCGGCGGTGAGGAGCTCGTGCCCGCTCCGCTTTTGGGAGACCGCCAGTGCGGTCTGGTGCCATTTCTTGAGAAACAGGTACAGGGGGCGCACGATTTCGCGCGCCTGCATCTCGCGGGCCTCATAGAAGCCGGTGAGCGAGTCGATGACCACGGCCTGGGCATGGTAGGTCCGAATGGCGAAGGCGAGCGTGCTCAGGAGCGTGCCGAGATCGTGCGTCAAGCTGGTGTGCGTGGCCGCGTCGATCAGAATGATGGCGCGGTCGATCGCCTCGCGGGGTACTCCCATTGCCTGCGCGCGGAGCTGGAGACTGCCGGCGACGAACGGCCCTGGTGCCTCGGTCGTGAGGAAGATGCAGGGCTCACCTGGCCGGGCCCGCTTCACCGCGAACTACTCGACCATGAGACTCTTGCCAGTATCGGATACCCCGGTGACCTGGAGGACCGCGTAGCGGGGGATACCGCCCAGGACACGCCGCACGGCCTTCCCCTCGCGCCACTCGGTGATGAAGAAGAGTTCGTCGAGTCTCGGGACTCCGGTCGGGACACCCTCGAGCTGAGGAACGCGCTGGACCAGTTCCTGCAATGGAGTGACCGCTTCGACGAGCGGTTCCCGTCGTTCGCGCATGATCGACTGCCTCTCGTCCTTTTCCCGCCCTCGCGCAGCATCGGAGCACCCTCGCCACCTCGGCCGGTGCCATCCATCTTACCGCTGGTTGCACCAGGTAATGCCGAGGAGTGCGGTCGCGGGAGCGGCTCCCGTCCGGACACCCCTTGCGATGTACGTACACTCGTGCTAGGCTTCGAAAGCGCGCGGCGTGCACTCGTGGTGGTCGAGAGGAGGGGCGGCGATGGCGACGATTCCGACAAGGCTGCCGGAGACAGCGTTTCCCTTCCGCTCGCCGCCGCCCACGGTACGCCTGGTACGGAGCGAGTCGGCGGCGCATCCTTTCGCCCTGACGATCGCGGCTGCCTGGTCGTGTTACGGTGCGCGTCCGGCGAGTGTCGAGCGCGTGGCCGAACTTATTGCTGGCAATGGGGAGGCGACCAAGGCAGCGCGGCGCGAGCGGGCTGCTGCGCTCTATCCTGACCTGTTCGCGGCAGGCCATCACACCACTTTCCAGCATGCGCACTTCGTCTTCGTACTGGATGGTGTCTCGCGCCTGGCCATCTGGTCGTTCTTCCACCATCATCCCTTCTACAACTCGGAGCAGGTCTCGCAGCGCTACCGCGAGGTGACCGGCGCCACGATGGTGACGCCGGAACTCCCGGAACCGTTGGCGGCGCTCTACCGGGCGGCGGTCGAGCGGGCGCTCAGTGGGTACCGCCGACTGGTCGAGCTCCTGACTCCCGATATGGCTCGGCGCTATGCCGAGGTGTTCCCGGCGCGGGCGCGCAGCCAGCGTCCTGAGGTGCAGGAACGCGTCCGCACGGCGGTCCAGCGCCGGGCGCAGGAGGTGGCCCGTTACGTCCTGCCGCTGGCGACACCGGCGCACCTCTACCACACCGTCAACGCGCTCACGCTGCTCCGCTACTACGCGCTGGCCAACCAGCTCGACGTGCCGCGCGAGGTGCGCTACGTCGTCAACCGGATGGTCGAGGAGGTGCTGGCGGTCGATCCCAACTTTCTCGGTGCGCCGGGCCACCCGCTCGACCCGCAGGTGCTGGCGCTCGAGGACACGCTGGAGTACCGGGCGCTCCAGGAGTTCGCGGACGCCGTCGAGCGGAGCGCGAGCGAGGCGTTCTTCCGCGAGTTCGACGCGGCGCTCGGTCCCTACTATTCGCGACTGGTTGCCTACACGCCCGATGCCGAGCGGGTACTGGCTGACGCGGTGCGCACCGTGCTCGGGCGCGCGCGCAGCGAGCTCGACGACGACACGGCGATCGCGCTGGTGCTCGACCCGGCGCGCAACCACTACTTGGGGCACCCGCTGTACCTGGCGATGCACTCGAAGCTGATGCAGACGCTCAACCACGTCTCCTTCACGTTCCAGAAGCGGATCAGCGGGGCGGAGAACGCGCAGAACCAGCGACATCGCGGCACGGCGAGTTCCGGCCCGGTTCTGCTGGCCCACTTGCGCGAGGAGCCGGACGTGATCGTGCCGGAGGACATCGCACGGGTGCCGGAAGCGCTGGAAGAGTACTGGGCGACGATCCGGGTACTGTGGGAGACGAAGAATCGGTTGCTCGATGCTGGCGTGGCGCCGGAGTACGCGCTCTATCTCCTTCCCAACGCGCACCACGTCCGGTTCTACGAATCGGGGACGCTCCTCACCTACTTCTGGAAGTGGGTGAAGCGACTGTGCTTCGACGCGCAGCGGGAGATCTGGGAGACGGCTCGGCAAGAGACCGAGCAGGTGGCACGCGTGTTGCCGCGGATCGGCCGCTACGTGGCGCAACCGCCCTGCGTCCTGCGCGACCAGGCTGGACTGCACCCGCCCTGTCCGGAAGGGGAGCGCTACTGCGGCGTGCCGGTGTGGCGCGGTTACGACCCGGCGACGCTCCGGGAGCGGCGGTTGCTGTAGCGACGGTCTCTTGGTTGGCCAGGCCTGTGCGGAGGAGACCAGCGCTGCTCGGAGACGCTACCCAGCGAGGCGAAGGAGTGCCTCCTCCCCAGTATCCTGGAGCGTGAGGTCAGAACGATGGCGATGATCGATGCGCAGGCAGCTAGTGGGGCTCGACGAGCAGCGCTCGAACGTGAACTCGAGCGGTTGCGACAACTCCTGGCCGCCGATCCCAAGGTCAAGCGTCTCTTCCTCTTCGGGTCGCTCGCCGCTGGGGCAGTGTACGAGTGGAGCGACCTCGATGTGCTCATCGTGATGGAGACTGATCTCCTCTTCGTCCGGCGTGCGCAGGAGATGCGGCGGCCCTTGCAGCCCAGGGTCGGCATCGATTTCATCGTCGATACGCCGGATGAGTACAGGGCGATGAAGCGGCAGCGCTTCGTACGGGAGGAACTCCTGGCGAAAGGGAAGCTGGTACCCTTGTGACCGGTCGAGGAAGCGCTCGAGCGGCTGGCCTTCGCGGCTGAGGATCTGACGGTGGCGCGCCTGGCATAGGGGGAAGGGATCGCCAACCAGGTCTGTTTCCACGCGCAGCAGTGCGTGGAGAAGTGCCTGAAGGCGCTTCTGGTCCGCAGTGGCCAGCTGGTTCCGCGCACGCATCGCATTACCGATCTCTGGGTCCTGTTGCCCGAGGAGCTGCAGCGTGCGTTGGAGCCCTTGCGGGAGGGCGCAACGCAGCTCGACGATTACTACAGTACTACTCGGTACCCGGACGTTGTAACGGGTATGGGCGCAGCCGGCCTGCCGGACCAAGCTGAGGCAGCAACCGCCCTCGCACTGGCAGAAGCGATCTGGAAGCAGGTACGGAGCGTGACGGGCGGCCCGTGAGCGGATTACCGTGAGCGGATCATTGGACACCCAGTCCTGACGTCGCTGCGCCAGCCGAGGAGTCGCGTCGTTACGCAGCGTTCGGCTCGGTCGGGTCGCTGCCAGGTTGCTCAGGCGGGGGGGGCGAGGAGTTCGGCGACAGGGAAAATGCAGTCAGGGAAGGCGAGGGGAGCGAGCTGGTCGGGCGGACGGTAGGTGCAGAATACGCGGCAGCCTGGAAGCTGGAGGAGGGGGCCTCCGCTCCCCAACGCCGTCGAGCATCACTCCCAATACCACAGTCCGAGCGTGCGGTCGTCGCGGAACGAGACGGCCACGCTGACGATCGACACCTTCTGCTCGATCGTCTGCTCGGTTATCTCAGCCTCGTCCCAGTCCACGTACTCGCTTTTCACATGGTGACGCTCGTCGCGAGCGCGGCGCGTCATGGGCGTCGGCATTGTCCACCCCTCGAACTTTGGAAAGGACGTCAACTACGGTCAGTATAGACCCGGGGGGTTGTCAAGCAGTGAACGCGTGACCGTTTCGTGACAAGCGGGCACCGGCCGCCGTCTTGGCCGGGTGTGGCGGCACGCTTCTCGGGAAAGCAGGGCAGGTGCGGTCAGCTTCGCTGCCACCGAGGGCGCTCGGACATGGCTGGTGGCGACGCCAGCCCGCACGGTCGACCAAGCGCAACGGTGCGTCGGGGTTGGCGGCGGTCTCCTGCTGGACCCGACGTCGTGGATCTCGAGGAGAGTTGAGCAGGCGCAGGACGCGCGGTGGTTCACCCGCCGTGCTGCAACCGAACGTCTCCCACCACGGTACGGGCAACAGCGTTACGTCCCGAGGAGATCGTCGACCGCCAGCGAGATGTCCGGGAACGCCTGAGGGCTGATCTGGTCACCGGGACGAAACGTCAGCGTGTCCCGATACCTGCCCCCGACAGGTTCGCGAAAGACGAGGACGCGTTGACCCGGTAGATCGATCAGCCAGACTTCCGGGATGTCGGCTCGGGCGTAGAGGGGGAGCTTGACGTCGCGGTCGTAGGCCAGGGTGGTGTCGCTGACCTCGACGAGGAGGAAGACGTCGGCGGGGGTGGGTCCGGTGTGGCGGTAGTAGTCGGGGCGGGGGCGGAGGAGCGCGAGATCGGGCTGGGGGAGGGTGCGCTCGCTCAGCCGGATCGGCCCCTGGGTTCGGACGATCGCACGATCGTCCAGACTGCGCACGAAGAACGCCGTCATTCGATCGACGACCGCCTGGTGCGCCCAGCCGATGGGATTCATGTCGTAGAGCTCTCCCTCGATCAGCTCGACCCGCGCATCTTCCAGCAAGATGCCGGAACGCACCATCCGCTCGAGGTCGTCGATGCTGAAGCGATGACGGGTCGGGCCCTGGGGGACGGTCTGCTGCATGAGGTCGTTCTCCTCCGTAGGTGCGGTTGCTGTGGGGAAGCATAGCATGGGTCCAGCGTGGGCAGGCCTGGACAGGTTGTCGATGGTAGGCGAGAGTCCTGGGCTTGGGCAGGGCACATTCACAGCCCTGACGGTGTGGTCAGGCGGCGAAGCAGGGTTGGGGCGGGTCTATCGTGATGCGTGAGTGCAGTGGCGCGGCGTCGAGCGGAGCGTGAACCGTCGGCTGCTCAAATTGCGGGAACACAGAGAACGCCCGAAGCGATCACCGCTGCTCGGGCTTTTCGGGTAGATGAACGATCTCGATGTCGCCCCATTTCTCCCGAAGGTACTCGGCTACGATGCGGCGGTGACAGCGGTCGGCGGTCGGTTCGCTGCAGAGGAGGCAACTGTCGGCGATGAGTTCTTTGGGCAGCTTTTGCTCGATGTGGCGTTGGTTGAGGAGGACGCGGAACTCGCGCTCGTACTGAGACCAGGTGATCGCTTTCTTCTGGTAAGCGTTAAGGAGTTGAGGTGTGGGGGCGAGTTCTGGCAGGTGGATATAGTCCATGTCACAAAGGCGGCGTAGGAAGTAGGGGAGATCGTCCTTCTTGGTGAACCCGGCCAGTTGCGAGCGGTTGTGTAAGCGGACGTCGACGAGGCGCTTTGCGCCCGAGTGCCGCAGGAGTTCGAAGAACTGCTCGGCTGACTTCTTAGTGAACCCGATGGTGTAGATGCGCATGCTTGCTCCTTTCGCGTCTCAACAGCGCGGCGACCTTCGATCGCGTGGTTGTCTCGACTTGACAGCAAATGAGGTGAGTTGACCGCGAGGATCGTCCAGTCTCGGGTGAGATGTTCCGGTCGGTGAGGACTCATGCTGCCTCGCACGGTTAGACTCGAGCGACAGCCATCGCGCGCGAATCAACCGAGCAGCTCTGGCAAGCAGAGGATCCTCATACTCTTCCTTGGTGGAGAAGTGGAGTTCAAGCTGTGCTTGGCTGATCTTCGTTTTTCTTACGTTCTCAATACGCTTCAGCAGCGTCTGGTGACTTTCAAGATAGCTCTGGCTCGGTTCACAGTTTCGCGATGCGCGGATGTGTTGGACTGGGAATCCTCTCTCAACGATCGCTCTACCAATTAGCAGGGCTCGGTGGCAGTCTGCCGGGTCTTCCTCCGCGCACATCAACGCGATCCGATACCGCGTGGCCCCTTGGATGATCCGCTCGAGGCCGACTTGAAACGGCTCACTGGTGATCAGTTGTTTGACATATTCAAGATCGACTTCTGTCGGTTTGGTCTCCCCATTTGTCGCATAGATTCCAAGGCAGTCGCCGAGGTAGAGGTACTGGATGTTGCTGCGACAGAGGGCATACCGCAGCTGTTCGCGGTTAAATTGAGGGGCATACCGGCTGTACGGGACGGCGCGCACGTCGACAACGACCTCAATGTGGTAGTGCTTGAGAATTGCAGCGAACGTCTCGACCGCGTGGGTCGAGTGACCGATGGTGAAGATCGGGTGCGAGAGACTGCTCATCGTGGTTGCGCTCCTTCCCGCTCGATCACTGCCGCAATCAGTTTATAACAGTAACCCTCGTACGGCTCGCCCAGGCTTACTGTGAGATAACTGTCCTCGATGCGGTACAGACCGTCGGGATTGGCTAGGTAAGTGCGCTCGTAGACGGGATCAGTTACCCACAGTCGATATTCGACGCCGGAATGGACGAAGCGGCCTTGGACTCGGCGTCGCGGGTCGCCGAAAGTCTCATAAGGGGCGAAGACGACCAGCGTTAGCGACTCGACATGGAGCAGGCGGAGCGAATCCGAAAGTTGCTTGGCCCGCTCGTACGGGACCCGGTCGTTGCGGCCGTAGACGGTGTGGTAGCCGTCGATCCACAAGGGGCTTGGGGGATCGAGAAGTGATGGCAATCCTTCAAAAGGGAAGCGCCCGACGTAGTGCCAGGAACTGGAGGGGTCGATCAGCCAATTCTCTTGTTGGTATTCCTCCGGAAGCGGTCGGAGAAGCGGGACCTCGAGGATATCGAGCACTCGTGGATCATTCCCGTCGGGATAACGGCGTTCGCGGTCGGAGACTTCGCGGGTCGGGCAGCTGCTCACTGGACGGAGCCATCCCAGTCGTTGGCCGTATTGATCGAGTTCGATACCGGCAATGCAGCGTCCTGAAACTTTGCGCGAGTTGGCGAGACAGACCATCCGCTTGACGATCCTCACGGTCCCCTCCTTTGTAGTCGAACTAGGAATTGATGAAAACAATTCTACTGTATCGTCGAAGTGCCAGGCCAACGGACGGTCGCATGATCGGATGATCACCTTTCGTTGAACGACGCGGGTGCGGAGGGACAGGACGATCGGTCTCGGCTGTCAATACGCATATCTGGCACGAACGGGAAAGTGGACGGGCGGCGTCGCGATGTCTCGACCTCGCGCTCGGGTGATCAGGCAGAGAGCGGGGCAGAGTGCGCCGCTCCAGTGGTTCGGGACGATCGCGCTGGCTCGATCGCTTCTCGCTTGTCACGCCTGAAAACTCGTCGAGCAGTTTGGACAGTGCAGGCCACGGCGGAGTATCTCGGGTGGAGCAGCCTGCGCTCTCGGTCCCGCGCGATGGCTGATGAGCGCATGACGCGGCGTCCGCCGGAGCGGTGAGACTTCGGACTCGTGCCGTGGCGCGTCCCGGTCCGGACCAGATGGGGCGGCGCGGAGTGATGACGCGCGGAGCCATGGTGCGGCCGCGACGGGCACAACGGTCGCGCGAGCGGTCGTCGCATGGTCGTCCACTCGCCGTGTCGTGCACGACCGGAGTACACCGGTCGTCACGCTGCTCAGGTTCCCATGCCGAGCAGTTCGGCGACGGGGAGAATGAGGTCAGGGAAGGCAAGAGCAGAGAGCTGATCGGGCGGACGGTGCTCGCGGAGTTCGCGGTAGTCCGGCGGGGTGGGTGAGCGAAAGACGAGGACGCGTTGACCCGGTAGATCGATCAGCCAGACTTCCGGGATGTCGGCTCGGGCGTAGAGGGGGAGCTTGACGTCGCGGTCGTAGGCCAGGGTGGTGTCGCTGACCTCGACGAGGAGGAGGACGTCAGCTGGGGTGGGTCCGGTGTGGCGGTAGTAGTCGGGGCGGGGGTGGAGGAGCGCAAGATCGGGTTGAGGGAGGGTCTGAGCGCTCAAGCGGATCGGTCCTTGAGGTTGGACGATCGCCCGTCCGGCGAGCGCGGTCGCAAACCGCTCCGTCAGCCAATTCACGCAGGCCTGGTGCGCCCAGTCGATGGGATTCATGTCGTAGAGCTCTCCTTCGATCAGCTCGACCCGCGCATCTTCCAGCAAGATGCCGGAACGCACCATCCGCTCGAGGTCGTCCACCGTGAAGCGGTGCCGCGTCGGTACCGGTGGGGCTGTCTGCTGCATAGTACCGCCCTCCCCGCTGGCGTCGGCCGGTCATGACAAGCGTAGCATGCCGGTGCGATCATCGCTCAGCGGGGCAGCTGGCCCCTCCGGCGGCAGGCGGGCCGCTCGTCCGGCACCGCACTGCGCGGCTCAGGCCTGAGCAGCGACTGGGGCGCTTCGCTGTTCCGCCATGGTCGCGAGCCGGGCTGCGCCGGAGAGCGTCAGGGCAGCGGCCAACTGCGCCGCGACGAGTATCCCGGTGACCGCGCCGAGCAGGCCGTACACCGCACTCCCGCCCACGATCGACTGAACTGCAGTGGTGATCGCGCACTTCGTGGCTTCCCAAGCGAGCGCGGTGGCGAGAGCGCTGCCGCTGACGAGCCGCCAGGAGGGTGATGGCGCCGGCAGGAGAAAACGGTAGAGGAGCACGAACAGCACGAAGGAAGCGAGGAGACCGCTCCCGAAACGGAGCGCGGCCGGTAAGGCGAGAGCGATACCACTCACGATGCCACCGCTCGAGAACCAGAGGAGCGCCAGCCCGAGCGCTCCGAGCGTTGCCCCGATGCCGTCGAGGCGGTCGCGGACGAACGAGGCCGATCGTTCCGGTGCCACCACGGCACGGAGCCCGCGTCGCAGCGCTGCATCGAGTGCACTCGCTGACCAAAGGCAAAGCAGCATGGTCACTAGTGCCAGGGGCCCGCTCGCGTTGTCTGCCTGCCTGGTCAGGATACCGTGGAGTTCCGGCTGCAATGGTGAAGCGTGCGGTACCTCGCTCAGGAGAAACTGGAGAACGAGGTCGGGCGGGATCGTCCCGCGCAAGAGCCTGCTCGTCACGATGGCGAGCAAGAGCAGAAACGGTCCGAGCGTGAGGAGGGCGCTGGAGGCGATGGCTGACGCGTGGAGAGCCCCGTCGCCTGAACGGAAACGCTGGAAGGCTCGCCAGAAAACCGTCTGTCGAAACCATCGGCAGGCTGCACGCAGGGACGAGCGGCCTGACATCGTGCCTCCCCGATCGGACGGGCGATGCGCCCGTGATGTCGCCGCCATGCTCGCGCTCACCGACCTGTCTGGCAGGGGTCGGTCACGAGAAAGACAGGATAGTCAACGGGCTGTCTGAGCACGGGTCTTGCCGCTGGCTGGTACGAGCTCGGCCTCTACCTCGTCGAAGCGGATGGTGACCGGGACGGTGTCGAAGCTTTCCACCCAGAGACCGATCGTACCGCTGCCGAGCAGCGGATCCTCGAGATCGGCGACGATCTGGCTGGCGACGCGGAAGGTGAGCGTGCTGCCCTGGGCCGCGAGGTCGAGTTCGAGCGGCTCGTCTGGCGGCAGGCTCACCGCGAGCGGTGTGACTGGCAGCAGCACGAGTGGCTCGCCGGCGAGGATAAGCGAGCAGAGCGCGACCAGTTGGCCACCGGAGCGTACCACGATGCACGTATAACGCGACTGGTCCGGCTCGAGAGTGGAACGGACGAGGAGGCCGACCCCTGTTTCGTCAGGGATCGTGACGCGAGTCCGGATCCGCTGGTCGGTACCGGGTGGAACGGTGCGGGGCTCGAGGATGCCGAACGCTTGCGGGCGGGTCAACGTGACCGCATAAGCCCCGTCGGCGATTTCGCCCGAGCCGAGATCGCTCCGGCCGAGCGGCCAGTCGTTCTGGGTCGACTCGTCGAACGTCCAGCGGTAGGTGAGTCGCTGTCCCTCGGCTGGCCGCGGTTCGACCCGGATGACGGTCGGTGTGCGCTGGCTCGGCTCGCCGACGCGGATAGTCGTCGTCAGGATGGCGATCTCGGCGGCGCGCGGCTGGCGGAGTTCGACGGTGAGTTCGTCGCCCTGGCGATGCTGGCGCAGGATACCGCAGACCTGACTGAAGCTGGAAACCTCGTTGTCGTCGAGACGAGCGAGGAGCATACCCGGCTCGATACCAGCGGTGGCGGCGGGGCCGCCGGGGTTCACCCCGCGGACGACGAGACCGGTCGCGGTGCCGAAGCGCTCCGCGTTGCGGTGGATGCTCAGCTGGATCCCGAGCCACAGGACGCCGCGTCCCTCGGCGAGCGTCTGGGCGATCTGGAGCGCTGTCGCCGCGGGGAGGAAACGGCCATCCGGCAGCGCTAGGCCGAGTACCGCACCATAGCGATCCGCCATCAGGGCGCCGAAGATAAGGTCGTCGAGCGCGATGTTCACGCCAAGTTCGTCGCGCTCGCGGTCGGGGTCGGTCGCGGTGCCGGTCGCTGCGGCCGGCAGGCTGATCGGTGGCTTGGTGGGGTCGCTCGCCGGGTAGCCGAAGACGAGGACGTCCTCGCCGATGTCCGGTGTCTTGTTCGTGGCCAGCGGAGCGAGGGGGAGGTTTCGGGGGGAAGCGACGCGCACGACGGCCAGCCCATCGCACGTGCTGAGACCGAGCAGTTCGGCTGGTTCGGACTCGTTCTGGTCGGGTGCGCGGACACGCACCTGGGTCGGTGGCTGGTCAGCGATGGGGGGAGCGACCGTCAAGACGAGCCCTGGCGCGTAGGCGACGCCGGTGACGGGAAATGGTGGCTGATCGCCACGGGCGAACTCGACCAAGACGGTCGCAGGACGCAGGCGCTCTTCCACGTCTGCCCAGGAAAGAGGTTGCTCGCTGGCGCGGGGCGCCGTCGGTGTCGGTGTCAGCTGGTTGCGGAAGGGGAGGCTGCGGCAAGCAGTGATGAGAAGCGCGAGCAGGAGCAGGAGTCGGGTGGAAAGCGCTGCGAACCGCCGCGCTCGGGTCGTCTGCTGACTCGTCCGCGTCATCGCTTCAGCCTGCCCTGCCACGCGATCGGGTGCCGTGCTGGCCCGATGATGGCACAAGGCCGGTCGCGTGGCAAGGAATGGACCGCGCTCCTCTAACTGGTCTTCGCGCCGCCAGTCGATACCGGCATACCGCGCATCCCATCCAGCAACAGCGCGAGCAGGAAAGGTCTCCGCTCGCGATTCCTCGGATGACTCGGTGTCCCTCTCGGTGGGAGCTGTCGTTGCCGATATTCCGGAGGAGAACGGCGATTCCTGTTGCTCGACTTGGGGTGTCGCGATGATACCTGAGGGAACCAGGCACGCGTGAACACGAGACTTGGACCAGAGCGAAGAACGTGCCGGCGACACGAGGCACGGGCTCCTGGAACGGTTGCGAGCGTTCTTCGAGGCGGGAATCTCCTCGTTCAGTCGTCCGATCGTCCTGCAGGAGGACGATCCGGCGGTTGGCCGAGTGACGCGTGCGCTCGAGGTGTTGGCGAGTGATCTCAAAGCGACGTTGCGTGCCCTCGAGGCATCGGTGCCCCGGTCGGCGATCGGGGTGGCGCGGAGCGCGCTGCGCATCCAAACAGTAACCAAGGCGATCGACCAGACGCGCCAGCAGGCTGACGCAGTGGCGCATGCGTTCCGGGAAATACACGGAGGCGTGGAGGAGGTGGCCGCTGCGGCAGGGAACGCGGCGGCAGCTGCGCAGGCCGTCGATGAGCAGTTCGCGCGCGGTCTGCGCACGAGCGAGCAGGCTGAGCAGGAAGTGGTCGCACTCCAGATGCACCTGCGAGAAGCGGCGGAGCGGTTGCAGATGCTGCTCGCGGACGTGGCGCAGATCACGCAGGTGAGCGAAGTCATCGCCACGATAGCCAAGCAGACGAACCTCCTGGCGCTGAATGCCGCGATCGAAGCGGCGCAAGCTGGCGAGCAGGGTCGCGGTTTCGCGGTCGTGGCGGAGGAAGTACGCAAGCTGGCTGAGCATGCAGCGACGCAGACGCGCGAGATCCGTGCGCTGACGGATAGAGTCGCTGCGCAGCTCGCGCCAGTCCATAAGTCGCTGCGTCGGAGCGTCGAGTCCGCCGAGGCTGCGGCAACCCCGACGGTGGAGGTCCGAACAACCCTTCGAGCGACGAGCGAGCTCGCGGCGCGAGCAGCGCAAGCGGTCGATGCGATCGCACGTACCGTTCATGAGCAAACGACTGCCCTCGAGCGCGCGGTTGCCTCTCCCGGGGAGATCGTCGAGAGCATCGGTACGATCGAACAGCAGGCCCAACGGATCGCCGAGGAGACGTTCGCGCTCGCGCACGTTGCTTCCGATGCCAATGAACAGCTTGCCAAAGTCGATACCGGTACGACGTTCCATCGGACGCTCGCCGCCTGTCGAGAACTCGCCGAGCGCTGCCAACGTGTCTTCGAGCGTGCGATCGACGAGGGACGGCTTCGTCTCGCGGACGCGCTGGAACTCTGGTACACCGAGATCAAGAGCCCGTCTATCCGTTCGCTGGCGCGCCTCTTCGACGTGAGCCGGGTACCGCTAGAAGGTATCCAGCCCCCAAGTACAGCACGGCGTACGATGCTGCGGTCGATCTGGAGCGGTCGGAGGAGATGGAGACGATCCTGCGCCAGGAACCGCGCTTGGTCTTCGCGCTCCCCATCGATCTGAACACTTATGCGCCGATGCACAACCGGGCTTTTTGCCAGGACTGGACCGGCGTTCCGGAGCGAGATCTGGCCGGCAATCGGGTCAAGCGGTTCTTCTGCGATCAGCGGGTGCTGGTGCACGGAGCACGCGTTGGGCTCGGCGCAGCGGCCGAGCGGTTGCCGAACATGGCCTCGCGCGAGGACTTCATCCGGGCAGGCTGTGATCTGCGCGAATCACCGCAGCAGCGGTCGCAGTTTCTGGTCGAGACCTATGCGCGCGCTACCGGTGAGGTGATGACGGTCATTACCGTGCCCCTCTTCGTCACAGGGCACCGGTGGGGTGCGGCCCTGGTCGGTTGGAAGGAAGACGATGGATCTTGAGGAGTGTTCCGTGACTGCCGATGAAAACGATGAGAAAGCGGTGGCGCGGCGGATCGAAGGAGGCCGTCATGGGTGAACGAGTGCCGGACCTGCGTGGAGCAGGTGGGACAGCAGTGGCGGATGCCTGGCCTGGACAGGGACCCGCGGAGGTGGCTGGCGACGAGGCGATCTGGATCGCCCTGAAGCGGCTGGCGACGGAGTTGGCGCGCGGCGACCTGGTGGCGGCCGAGCAAGTCGTCGCTGAGTTACCGCCAGCATTGCGCCGACAATGGTCGGGCGTGGTCGCGGCCTGGCGCGACCGCGTCGCCGAGTTGCTCGTTGCGGCATCGGGTGCGGTGGCCGAGGGGATCCGGCCAGTGCGCGCGGCCGATGAGTTCTCCCAGGCGTTCCGCGCGCAGAAGGAGCAGGTGACGCAAGCTGCCAGCGTCGCTCGGGAACTGGCGCAAGCTGTCCAGCTCGTCTTCGGGAGCGTGGGACAAGTCTCGGATGCTGCCCGCGGGGCAGCCGAACGTGCCGATGCCGGGATCCAGCGGGTTGATGAGGCCTTACGGTCTTTGGCTGACGTCGCTCGCTCGGTGGCTGAGCTCCAGCGACGGATCGAGGAGCTGTCGCAAGCGGTACACCCAATCACCCAAGTTCTGGGGACGATCGCCTCGATCGCCAAACAGACGAATCTCCTGGCGCTCAATGCCGCGATCGAGGCGGCGCGAGCTGGCGAGCATGGACGCGGCTTTGCCGTCGTGGCGGAGGAGGTCCGGCGCCTGGCCGTTTCGACGCAAGACGCGGTGGCGGGAATTCGACAGCAAGTCCAGGCGCTGTCCGAGGGGATGCAGCGGGTCGGCGAAGCGATGGGTGTTGTCGCCGAGCAGGTCGAGAACGGGGCGCTGGTGGCAGCCGGTGGGCAGGAGGCGCTGGCCTCGATCCGTAAGAGTGTCGATTCCATCGTCGTTCCCTTGCAGGAGATCGCGTCGGCAGCCGAAGAGCAGGCCCAAGCGGTCAACCAGCTGGCGCGGAACGTGCAGGCGGTCGCGGAGGTTGCGGAATCGGTCGGGCGGCGGGCCGAGGAGTTGACGGTCGGTGTCCTCGAGCAGATGCAGCGACTGCGGGCGATGCGGGAGTTGATCGCGCAGACGACGCTCGCCTTGTCCGATGCCCAGCTCGTGCAGGTGGCGAAGGCGGATCACCTGTTGTGGGTGCAGCGGTTGTTGGCCATGCTGCACGGCAAGGAGCAGCTGCAACCGGAGCAGGTGGCTGACTGGACTGTCTGCCGGCTGGGACGCTGGTATTACGGTCGTGGTCGCGAGCGCTACGGGAACTCCAGCGTCTTTCGCCAACTGGAAGCGCCGCACCAGCGCTTGCACCAGACGGCTGCCGAGGCGGTGCGCGCCTGGAACCGGGGCGACCGCGAGCGAGCGCGGGAACTCGTGGAAGAGGTACGGCGGATTTCAGCCGAAATCGTCTCGTTGCTCGAGACGCTGCGGACGGTGTGAGCAAGTATCCCGCACGACTCGATCGAGGCGCAGGGAGCGGGTCGACGTTGCCCACCGGTTGCCGAGCGATCGCGGCCGGAGCCTCCTCATCCGTGCGCAGTGGGCCCCTTCGACTCCTGCGCGGGGTGAGGCACGAGCCGCCGGAGGCAGCCAGCTCCGTGCACCTCGCGAGGAGTGACTAGGGCCGGTCGGACAGGCACGGCTGTACGGTACGCGGCTCCGGCTGATCGATCGCTTGAACGAGGAACGGCGCTGCCGCGACACGGTCCCATACCCATGGGTGTCCGAAGGCTCTTTGCGCGCCGCTGTCTCGGCGTCTCGATCGGTCATCTGCCCGCGATCGTCTCTCGCTCTCGATCACGCTGGTCAGGAGGGGAGTAACCTCCTGAACACGGGTGGCGTCTCCGTTCGATCGGCTCGTTCCTGGAGCCACGACGGCCCGCGGTGGATGGCGGCGGGTGACGGTGACTCCGGGCACGGTACTCTGCTCAGTGCTGCGATCGGTCATGACCCGCCAGGAGAGAGGGACGGATCGCAGTCTTCTCAAAGCAGCCCGGCCGACCTCGACGGGTGGATCCGCGCATATCTTGTCACTTTTTCGCCCGGCCGGTAGAGTATCCGCTGTGCGGGAAGGTGAGCCGGAGGAGGTGTGACGTCAGCGGGCGGGCTGTCGGAGCAGGAGCAGCGGCGGGCGAGAGCTGGCTCGAACGCTTTTTCCACCTGCGGGAACTGGGGACGAATGTCCGGACGGAACTTCTGGCCGGCGTCACGACCTTCATGGTGATGGCCTACATCATCTTCGTGAACCCGCAGGTCTTGAGCGCTCCCGATGTGCCGGACAAGCTTGCGATCTCCGCGGTGACGACGGCGACCGCTCTCGTCGCTGGCGTGATGACGATCGCCATGGGATTGGCGACCAACCGGGCCTATGCCATGGCCCCGGGGATGGGGCTGAACGCTGTCGTCGCGTTCCAGCTGATGGGAGCCCTCGGACTGACCGCTGCCGAGGCGATGGGGGTGATCGTCGCCGAGGGGCTGGTCATCACGGTGCTCGTCTTGCTCGGTATCCGGCGCTACGTCATGGAGGCGATCCCGCTCGAACTCAAGCAGGCGATCTCGGTCGGCATCGGGCTCTTCATTCTGTTCATCGGCCTGGTCAATGGCGGCATCGTGGTACGCGACGAGGCGACGCTGGTGCGGTTGGGTGACTTGAACAGCGTGCCGGTCTTCGTCACCGGTGTCGGGTTGCTGATCACGCTTTTCTTGCTCGCGCGCAACGTGCGCGGGGCGCTCCTCTGGGGGATCCTGCTCACCACGGTCGTTGCCATCATCGCCCGCGCCGTGACGGGGACGGAGGCGTTCCCACCCGGCGTGGCCCAGCTCCCCACGCAGTGGATCGCGGTACCGGATTTCAGCCGGATCGGTGACTTCAGCTTCGGTTTCTTCGCCAAGCTGGGCGTCCTCACCGCGATTCTGGTTGTCTTCTCCATCATGCTGGCGGACTTCTTCGACACGATGGGAACGTTGATCGGCGTGGGGCGGCAGGCAGGCTACTTAGACGAGCGCGGCGAGTTACCACAGGCACAGCGGGCGTTGCTCGTTGACTCGCTCGGTGCGGTCGTCGGTGGCGCCTGCGGCGCCTCCTCGGCGACGACCTACATCGAATCGGCGGCCGGTATCGGCGTCGGTGGGCGGAGCGGTCTGGTCTCGGTGGTCACTGGGATCTTGTTCCTCCTTTCGATGCCGTTCTGGCCGGTCGTCGGGATCGTCCCGGCCCAAGCGACGGCACCGGCACTGATCGTCGTCGGCTGGATGATGATGGGTGTGCTCAGCCGAGCCGAAGCCGAGGCCGAGGGGAAGCCGTCGCGTGTGCAGGTGGGTGGTATCGACTTCGCCAATATCGAAGTCGGGCTTCCGGTCACCATGACCATGCTGATGATGCCCTTCACCTACAGTATCACCGACGGTATCGGTGCGGGCTTCATCACCTGGACACTCATCAAGGTCTTCCGCGGCAAGTTCCGCGAGGTGCACCCGGTCCTCTATGTGGTGAGCGCGGCGTTCGTCATCTACTTCTTGCGCCATGCCCTGGGCTTGGTCGTCTAGGCCGGGACTCACGCAGCGAAGCTGTGCCGGGCGGCCTGGATGACCAGGACGAGGAAGGCCAGGGCGACCGCATAGGCGCCCAGCACCGCAGCCAGCGTCCAGGCGAAGGCACCCAGAGGATCACCGGCGGCCTCGCACTGGTCAGCCTGGCGGATGGCGCCGAGCAGCCAATGCGGGCCGAGGAGAAACGCACCGAGAGCCACTAACACGGTCGCGAGGTCGAGCACGGTTGGATACCCGATGCGCTGGTCAGCTGGGAGCGCGCTGGCGTGCGAGGACGAGAGCGAGCACGATGATGAGCGCTGCCAGCGCGACGAAAAGGATGGCGCCCACTGCACCACTGACCCAACCGGCGAAGGTGAGCAGGGCCAGGAGAGCGAAGAGCGGCAGCAAGAACCAGATGAGCACCTGCAGTCGCGGCATGATCGCGCTCCTTCCACCGGTGCGCACAGCACGTGCGCTGATCGTCTCGAAGGGGTCGATGCTCTATCATCATACCACGCTGGCTCATCGAACGGTGCGCTGGAGCGGTGGCCTGGCGGCGTCCGCGGAGCGGAGCGGTCATTCGGTCCAGACACGGTAGCCGCGGGTGACGCGCAGGTGTTCGGGGAGCGCCGGCTCGACGTGCACGGTGACATCGGCGGCCTGACCGATGGTCTGCTCGACCGTGCGCGCCACTTCGCTGGCGATCTCGTGGGCCATGCGGACACTCAGTTCCGGGTCGACTTGGATATGGAGATCGACCCAGGCGAGACCGTCGCCGCCGCGCGTGCGAATGTTGTGGACACCCCGGACGCCGGGCACGCCCCGCACGGCGTGCTCGATCACCTCGACTGGAACCACAGCGGCGTCGGAGAGGGTGAGCGCGGCATCCCGAATGATCGTCCAGGCGCCCCAGGCGATCACACCAGCGATGCCGATCGCCAGGAGCGGATCGACGATGGCGTAACCGGCACGGACAGCCACCAGCCCACCGATGACGGCGAGCGAGACGAGTGCATCGGCAGCCGTATGTTTGGCGTCGGCGCTCAGGATCGAGCTGTGGAGCTCGCGTCCGCGCCGGCGTTCCCACGTGCTGACGCCGATATTCACGAACAGCGTGACCAGCATGACGGCGAAGGAGAGGGGAGTGACCTCTGGTTGAACGCGTTCCTGGAGATGATGCCAGGCGTCCTGGAGAATTTGCACGACCAGGAGACCCAACGCGCCCGCGATGACCAGCGAGGTCAGCGCCTCGAAGCGCCGGTGCCCGTAGGGGTGGTCGGGATCGGGCGGGCGCGCCGCGATGGCCATGCCGACGAGTCCGACAATGTTCGCTGAGGCATCGAGCAGGGAGTGCAGACCATCAGCCAAGATGGAGAGACTGCCGGAAACGAAGCCGACCACGAGCTTGGCGACCGCGACCGTGAGATTGAGCACGAGCACGGTCACCAGCGTGCGTTTGATCGATCGGGTTCGCGAGGAACGCTGCACGATCCTTTCCATCCGTGGCGTCGCGCGCTGCTCGCCGCTCGGAGTAACTCTACGCGGGGCGACTGGGCGCGGAGAAGAGCAAACGATGAATTCACGCTGGCAAAACTGGGAATGCTGATCGGCCGGGGCTCGCCGCTCCCGACAGCGCTCGCGGCGGGGTTGGGAGTGCGGCCGGATCGATTCGCACCTGCCCGGCGTGCACTGCTCGATCCTCCTGAATAGACGAAACAGCGATCGGCCTGCCCTGGCGCGAGCGGGAGAGGCTCGGCTCGCTTGGGTGAGATCGCGCGCGGGAGTTGGGTGGCACTGGGCAGTCCCGTCTCGAGCGGTTACCGGTACCGATTCGTCACGGCGGCAACGGCGCAGGAACGCCGAGAGACGACGCGCTCGACCACTCACGCGCTAACCGTGCTCGGGTTGTGGATGGCGGCGTGCGGAGTCGGTCCAAAACGAGCCGTATCGACCATGTTCCCCCAGGCCAGCTGTTTCGCAACTCGAGCATTCCGTTCCATCGCTCCGGCCCCGGCAGGCGTGAGTAGGCGCACTCAGCTTCCCGAGGGGCATTTGGGCGAGGAGGATAGCGCTTGCCTGGCGGTCGGACGACCGCACAGGGTGGTTGTCGGGCACAGTGCTCGATGGTCGAGCGGATGGGGCTCGAAAATGGCTCCCCCGACTGCTTCCGTGTCGTGTCCCTCGACACCTCCCGTTCCTGCGACTATCGCCGGGTCAGGGGCGAGGTTGGCACCCGCGGTACGCGCTGATCCTGTCGACAGTGCTGGGCTCGGGCGCTGGCCGGTCTGGTTCGCGTGGCGCGTTGCTCGAGGGTTCGGCGTCCCTGCCGTACTCGGGCTCGGGCAGCGGGTGCGGGGCCGGCTCTCATGGTGGGAGATGGTTAAGATTGATGAGCAGAAAGGAAGCTGGCACTGTCGGCACGACGCGTTAGGAGGACGAATGAGTCAGTTCGAGTGGGTACCGATCAAGCAGTACACCGACATTCTCTACGAGCGACTCGCCGGTGAGGGGATCGCCAAGATCACGATCAACCGGCCGGAAGTCCGCAACGCTTTCCGCCCGCTCACGGTCATGGAGATGATGGACGCCTTTGCCCATGCCTGGGAGGATGGCTCGATCGGCGTCGTCCTCTTGACCGGAGCCGGGGACAAGGCGTTTTGCTCCGGTGGTGACCAGCGCGTGCGCGGCCACGGCGGGTATGTGGACGATCAGGGAATCCCGCGGCTCAACGTGCTGGATCTCCAGAAGCAGATTCGCTATCTGCCCAAGCCAGTCATCGCGGTCGTCAACGGCTATGCGATCGGGGGCGGGCATGTACTGCATGTGGTCTGTGACCTGACGATCGCTGCTGAGCATGCCAAGTTCGGTCAGGTCGGGCCACGAGTGGGGAGCTTTGACGCAGGCTACGGCGCGACGTTGCTCGGGCGGATCGTCGGGCACAAGAAGGCGAAGGAGATCTGGTTCCTCTGCCGGCAGTACACCGCGCAAGAGGCGCTGGAGATGGGGCTGGTCAACGCGGTCGTGCCCTATGAGAAGCTCGAGGAGACAGCAGTCGAGTGGGCGCGGGAGATCCTGGAAAAGAGCCCGATGGCGATCCGTTTCCTCAAGGCAGCCTTCAACGCCGATACCGATGGCTTGGCTGGATTGCAACAGCTGGCTGGTGATGCGACGCTCCTCTACTACTTGACTGACGAGGCCAAGGAGGGGCACCGGGCGTTCCTCGAGAAGCGCAAGCCGGATTTCTCCAAGTTCCCGCGCTTCCCGTGATGGAGCGAGTTGCATGAGTGTCCCGGTGAGCGATCCTGCACGGATGCCCGGACGAGGCGCCAGCTGGCGTGTCTGGTGGCTGGGGGCGCGACCGGCCACCCTGGTCGCTGCCATCGGTCCGGTGCTCGTCGGGACAGCAGCCGGGGTACGGGAAGCCGGGACGATCCGCTGGTTACCGTTCCTGGCGGCACTGGTGACCGCGCTCCTCATTCAGGTCGGGACCAACTATGCCAATGATCTCTTTGATTATCTCAAGGGGGCGGACCGTCCCGATCGGGTCGGGCCGACGCGCATCACTGCTCGTGGCTTGGTAACGGTCGCCGCGATGCGCCGGGCTGTCGTCCTGACCTTCGCACTGGCCACAGTGCTCGGCCTCTACCTGGTCTGGGTCGGGGGCTGGCCGATTCTGGTGATCGGTCTCGCCTCCATCGCAGCTGGGATCCTCTACACTGCTGGGCCGGTGCCACTCGGCTACGCGGGGCTGGGAGACGTGTTCGTCTTCGTGTTCTTCGGGCTCGTCGCGGTGGGTGGCAGCTCCTATCTCCAAACCGGTTCCCTATCCGGACTCGCGCTCCTCGCCGCGGTCCCGGTCGGTTCCCTCATCACCGCGATCCTCGTCGTCAACAATCTGCGCGATATCCCGACCGATCGAGCTGCCGGCAAGCGCACGTTGGCGGTTCGCATCGGTGAGCCGGCGACGCGCTGGCAGTACGCCGTGCTGGTTGCTGGGGCCTATCTGGTCCCCGTGCTGCTCTGGCTGCTCGGCTGGGCCGGGCCGGCGGTGCTGCTGCCCTTGCTCACGTTGCCCCTCGCTCTCCGACTCGTGGGGGTGGTGCTGCGCGGTGCGGAGGGGCCGTCGCTCAACCCCGTCCTCAAGCGGACTGGTCAGTTACAGCTGCTGTTCGCCATGCTCTTCGCTCTGGGGTTGCTCGGGTGAGCAGCTCGCGCCTCGATTGGCGATGGTACCGCCTCCGCTTCCGCGCTCCGCTGGAGACGGCTGCGGGTTCGCTGGGGACGCGGCGAGGGATCCTGGTCAGCGTGGCGACAGCGGATGGATTGGTCGGGGTCGGGGACGTCGCTCCCTGGCCGGGAACGGAGGACCGTGCGCTTCCGGAGGCAGCCGAATGGTTGGCAGCGCTTCGTGCGGTTGCCGAGGAGGGAGAGGGCGCACTTCGGCAGGCGCTGGAGCGGGTTGCGGCGGTGACACCGGGAGCGCGTGCGGCGCGGGCGGCGCTGGAAACGGCGCTCCTCGATGTCAGCGCTCAGCGGGCCGGTGTGCCCCTAGCCTTCTGGCTGCGCTCGTCGGCGCGCTCCTCCGTCCCCGTGAACGCGCTCATCGGGATCGCTGATCCGGAGCGCACGGTCGAGGCTGCGCGAGCAGCCGTCGCTGCCGGATTCCGGGTCCTCAAGCTCAAGGTGCGCATCGCGGCGAGCGAGGTAGAGCGCGTCGCGGCAGTCCGCCGAGCAGTCGGCCCGGAGGTTCGGCTCCGGCTCGATGCGAACGCTTCCGCGGCGGTCGCCGCTGCGCTCGCTTTTGCGCGGGCAGTCGCACCGCTCGGAATCGAGTACCTGGAGCAGCCGGTGGGTTCCCTGGAGGAACTCGCGGCGTTGCGGCGGCAGAGTCCGGTGCCGCTCGCCGCTGACGAGGTGCTCGCCGGCCCCGACGAACTGGAACGGGTGCTCGCTTTGGGGGCAGCGGATATCGTGATCGCCAAGCTGCCGCTCGTGGGCAGTGTGGAGCGGTTGCTCGACCTGGCCGAACGATGCGAGCGAGCTGGGATCGCAGTGGTGGTGACGAGTAACTTGGAATCGGCGGTCGGTCTGGCAGCAGCCCTCCACGTGGCAGCAGCACTGCCAGGGAATGCAGAGCGTGCTCACGGGCTCGCCACCGCTGGTCTGGTCGAACCGCTCGGTCGCGAGCCAGTGCTCCAGCCGCTGGGTGGCCGACTCGTGCTCCCGCCTGGACCAGGGTTGGGACTGGATCGAACGATGATGCTGGCAGGAGAGGAAGACGGATGAGGACAGGCGAGAGGAAGCGCATGGTTTTGGGGCTTTGGGTCGCCGTGCTCGCGACCGCGGTGGGGCTGGCTGTCTCCGCGGTGCTCGTCCCGCGTGCCCTCGCGACGTCGCGCGGGCTGGCCAATCTGCTGGCGGTGGCCAGTGCGCTGCTCGTCGCGGTGGGCTGGATCGGCGGAGGCGTGACGAGTTGGCGGGGAGCTCGCTGGCGAGGAGCACTGTTCGGCCTCGCCGCGTATCTCGTCGCTGGTTCAGCCTGGACAGCCGGGTTCGTCCTCCTCGATCCCTGGCAGGTCGATTACGGTCGCGTCGATATCGTCCGTTTCGCGCTCTACTCCGTTCTGCTCTGGCCGTTCGCGCTGCCGTATACCCTCGATTGGTTCGGGTTGGGCGGGTTTTGAGCGGAGGCGCCGATGCTGGTCCCCGAGTGGCTCGCCTGGCGTGCGCAGACCACTCCTGATCGTCTGGCACTCGTCTGGCACGACCGTGTCTGGTCGTTCGCCTCGCTCGCCGTGGCTGCTGACGAAGCAGCTCGGCGCCTGGCCGGCCTCGGTGTCCGAATGGGCGACCGCGTTGCCGTGGTGATGGCGAACCGGCCGGAGTTCGTCCAACTGGTCCATGCGGTCAGCCGCTTGGGCGCGATCCTCGTCCCGCTCAATGTGCGGCTCACCGGCAGCGAACTGCGGACACTGCTCGACGATGCCGAGCCGCGGGTCGTGGTAGTCGATCGCGCGACCTGCTCACTACTGGATGGTTGGTCGGGTGCCGTGGTGGAGATCGATCGCGAGTGGTCGTCGCTCCCTCCGACGACTGTGGAACTGCGGCGCGCGATCGATCTCGCGGCTGTGCACACCCTAGTCTACACCTCGGGGACGACGTCCCGACCGAAAGGAGTATTGCTGACGTACGGGAACCATTGGTGGAGCGCGCTCGGGTCTCAGCTGAACATCGGGGCCGTGCCGGAGGACCGCTGGCTCCTGTGCTTGCCGCTGTTCCACGTGGGTGGGCTCTCCATCCTGTTCCGCAGCGTCATCGGCGGCTTCGCGGTGGAGCTCCACGAACGGTTCGATACGGCGTCGGTCAACCGGGCGATCGAGGAGGGAACGACGCTGCTCTCGGTCGTCGGGACGATGCTCTGGCGGATGCTCGAGGAGCGAGGGGAGCGTCCCTATCCGCGTCATCTGCGCGCCGTCCTGCTCGGCGGCGGGCCGGCGCCCCGACCCTTGCTGGAGCATGCCGCTGCGCTCGGCGTTCCTGTTCTGCAGACCTACGGGCTCACCGAGACCGCCTCGCAGCTGGCGACCTTGGCACCGGAGGATGCACTGCGGAAACTCGGTTCGGCTGGCAGACCCCTCTACCCGAACGAGTTGCGGGTCGTGCGGGAAGACGGTAGTCCGGCGGGACCAGGGGAGCCGGGGGAGATCACTGTGCGCGGTCCAGTGGTCACGCCCGGCTATTGGCGACGACCCGACCTCACGGCTCGTGCACTGCGTGATGGCTGGCTGTGGACAGGTGACCTCGGCTATGTCGACGAGGATGGGTATCTGACCGTGCTCGACCGGCGCGACGACCTCATCGTGACCGGAGGCGAGAACGTCTATCCGGCGGAGGTGGAAGCGGTGCTGCTGGCACATCCAGCGGTCGTGGAAGCGGCGGTGGTGGGGATTCCCGATGTCGAATGGGGGCAGCGCGTCGTCGCTGCGGTCGTCCTGCGCCCTGGTGCAACAGTGCGCGCGGCAGACCTCGCCGGTTGGTGCCGGGAACGGCTGGCTGGCTACAAGGTGCCACGAGCGTTCCGGTTCGTGAGTGAGCTTCCCCGGACGGAGAGCGGCAAGGTACAGCGGTGGGCAGTGCGGCAGGCATGGAACACGGAGTGAGGTGCACGGCAGCGCTCGTGCTTTGCTGGCGTTGCCAGCTGCGAATTGCCAAGGTATCGTACGAGCCGTAGAATGCCCGGGGAGAGGTGGTGAGCGCTCGGTTCCGCTGAACGGGGTGGGGCATGTATCTGCTCGATCAGCCAGATGCAGCGTTGGCCTATCGCCGGCAATATCGCGGGCTGATCGGTATCGCGAGCAAAGTGCCGCTGCGCGATCGCGCCATGCTCAGCTTGGTCTACACGCCCGGTGTTGCCGAGGCTTGCCGGGTGATCAGCCAGGACGAGGTGAGCTCGTTCGATCTGACTGGGCGCGGTAACACGGTCGCCATCCTGACGGACGCGTCCGATCTCTTCGGACCCACGCGGGCGCCGGTCGAGGCAGCGCTACCGCTCCTGGAGGCGAAAGCCGTTCTCTTCAAGACCTTCGCTGGCGTGGATGCGGTCCCGATTGCGGTCGATCTCCAGGATCCTTTGGCGATCGTGGAAGTGGCACGCTCCTTGATTCCTACCTTCGGTGCGTTCTGCCTCGATCATATCCGGGCTCCGCACAGCTTCACGATCCAGGATCATTTGGAGAAGGCGGCACCGATCCCGGTCTTCTCCAACCAGCACCACGGTACAGCGATTCTGGTGCTCGGTGCGCTCAAGAATGCGCTGGAGGTGGTGGGGAAGCGGTTGGAGGAGGTCCGAGTCGTCATCGCCGGGGCAGGACTCGCCGGGATCGGCGTCGCGCGCCTGCTCACCCGAGTCGGGGTCAAGGATCTCATCGTGTGCGATCGCGCGGGCGCGATCTACCTGGGGCGACCGTACCGCATGAATTGGGCCAAGGCGTACTTGGCGAAGGAGACGAATCCGGAGCGGCGACGGGGGACGCTCGCTGAGGTGTTGAAGGGCGCCGATGTCTTTATCGGATTGGCTCGCGGCAATATCCTGTCGCCGGAAATGGTCGCAGCGATGGCACCCGATCCGATCGTCTTCGCGCTGGCACTGCCGACTCCCGAGATCGATCCGGACCTGGCTCGGCAGGCGGGTGCAGCGGTGGTCGCGACCGGGCGCTCCGACTACCCGAACATGATGGATGTCTCGCTCGTGTTCCCCGGTGTCTTCCGTGGCCTGCTCGATTCGGGCGCGCGCAACATCCGGTTGCGCACGTTGATCTATGCTGCCGAGGCGTTGGCTAGCTTGGTGCCGCCGGAGCAGCGTGGTCCTGAGCATATCGTCCCGCAGATCTTCGACTTTCGCGTCGCACCCGCGATCGCGGCTGCGGTGGTGCAAGCGGCTTTGGAGACGAAAGAAGCGACGCGGGAAGTCGACCCACAACAGGTGGCGGAGAACACGCGCCGCTATATCTACGAGGGTACCTTCGACGTTGCGCGGCCGGTCAACCGACGTCCCCGCTCGCTGGCCGAGCAAGCGCTGGATTTGCGCCGGCGGTATCGCGGTGTACTGGAGATCCGCAGCAAGTTGCCGGTCCGAGACCATCACATCCTGAACTTGCTCTACTTGCCACCGGCAGCCCTGGCACCGGTTGAGGAAGTGCGCCAGCACCGCGAAGCGGTTTACGACCTGACCGTGAAGGGAAATCTCGTGGCCATCGTGACCGATGGGAGTGCCGTGCTGGGGCTGGGCGATATCGGGCCGCAAGCTGCTTTGCCGGTGATGGAGGGGAAAGCGGTTCTCTTCCAATCGCTCGGTGGAGTGGAGGCGTTCCCGATCTGTATCGCTGAGCGGGATCCCGATCGGATCGTGGACATCGTGGCAGCGATCGCTCCCTCCTTTGGCGGGATCAATCTGGAGGACATTGCGGGGCCGCGCTGCTTCGAGATCGAGTCAGCGCTCAAGGAACGACTGGATATGCCAGTGTTCCACGACGACCAGCATGGGACGGCGATCGTCGTTTTGGCTGCGCTGATCAACGCGTTCAAGCTGCGGGGAACACCGCTTGCCGAGGCGAGGGTGGTCATCAACGGTGCTGGGGCCGCGGGGATCGCGACGGCGAAGCTGCTCTTGGTCTACGGGGTCGGTGACGTCATTCTCTGCGATCGCCTGGGGGCGATCTATCGGGAGCGCGAAGCGGGGATGAACCGCTACAAGATGGAGATCGCTCGGCTGACCAACAAGGCGGGCGTGCGTGGTGACCTGGCGACGGCGCTGGTGGGTGCTGATGCGTTCATCGGGCTCTCCAGCCCGAACATCCTCACGCCGGAAATGATCCGCAGCATGGCGCCCGATCCGATCGTTTTCGCCCTGGCCAATCCCGACCCGGAGATCCACCCGGATCTCGCGCTGGAGGTGGGAGCACTGGTGGTCGCGACCGGGCGCTCGGATTTCCCGAACCAGGTCAACAACTCGCTGGCTTTCCCGGGCGTGTTCCGCGGTGCGCTCGACGTGCGGGCACGCGACATCAACGACGCCATGAAGCTGGCTGCCGCGCAGGCGATCGCTGAACTCGTCTCGCCACGCCAGCTCTCGCCGCAGTACGTGATCCCGGATAGTCTCGATCTCTCCGTGCCTCCGGCTGTCGCCGCGGCAGTCGCGCGGGCTGCCGTGGAAACCGGAGTCGCCCGCTTGCAGGTCGATCCCGACGATATCGCTGCGCGCACGCGGGAGCTGCTCTACGAGGGCCTGCGGCGGTGAGACGGCATGCCCGCTCGTTTCGGCCAGAGCCGAGTGCTCCGTCGTGCGCATCGGCTGAACGAGAGCTGGCCAGCGGTCACGCTTCGGGGGTCGCCTGTCTTGCAGGCTGCATGGTCGGTCGTCGAGTCGGTTCCCCGAGGACTTCGCTCGTTTCCCAGGAATCGCGGCGCGGCCAGCGTCGCCGCAGCCACTTGTGCACCTCGACGACCGCGAGGATCGTGCTGGCGACCAAGATGATGCGCGGCCAGATGTCGAGCGGGATCGGCTCGACGCGGAGCACGAACTGGGTGAGCGGGACGTACAGTGCGCCGACATGAACGATGATGGCGGCGATGACTGCGCCGAAGAGAACCCGATTGGAGAAGGGACTCATTCGGAAGAGCGAGCGGATGCTCGAGCGCGCATTGCCGACCTGGAAATTCTGGAAGATCACCATCGTCGTCAGTGCGACGGTTCGCGCCAGATCCAGCGATCCTGACGCTCGTAGCGTCCAATCGAAGATCCACAGCGTCCCCGCGGCCATGACGAGACCACTGAGGAGAGTCCGCTCCCACAGGAGCGGGGAAAGGATCCCCTCGCGTCGCGGACGTGGACGGCGACGCATGAGCCCAGGTTCCTTCGGCTCGAAGGCCATGGCGACGTCCTGGAGCCCGTTGGTGACCAGGTTGAGCCAGAGCAGCTGCGCTGGATAAAAGGGTAAGGGCCACCCGGCTAGGACCGCGAACGGCAGGATGAAGAGCATGGCTGCACCAGTGGAAATCAAGAAGAAGGTCGCCTTGCGCAAGTTATCGAAGGCGCCACGTCCCTCCCCGACAGCCGCGACGATGGTCACGAAATTGTCGTCAGTGAGGACGATATCGGCTGCCTCGCGGGCGACATCGGTGCCGCTCTTGCCCATCGCGACACCGATCTCAGCTGCCCGCAGCGCGGGGGCGTCGTTGACGCCGTCCCCGGTCACAGCAACCGTTTCGCCATTGGCTTGGAAGGCGCGCACGATCCGCAATTTCTGCTCGGGCTCGATCCGTGCAAAGACCGAAACCTGTTGGACGATGGAACGGAGTTCTTCGTCGGACAGTCGTTGCAGTTCCCGGCCGGTGAGGACAGGGCTCGAATGGGGAGCGATGCCCAGGAAGTCGGCGATGGCCGCAGCGGTCGCTGCGTGGTCGCCAGTGATCATGACGACGCGGATACCAGCGGAGTGGCAGCTGGCGATGGCCTCGCGGACGCCTGCGCGGGGAGGATCCCAGAGCCCGACGAGACCGAGGAACGTCAAGCCACTGGGCTCGAGCAGCGACTCGATGCGTTCGACGTGCTCGAACGGTATCTCGCCTGCCGCGAATCCGAGCACCCGCAGGCCCTGTTGAGCGAGGTGGTGGGCTGCCGCGAGAATGGCCTCGCGGTCGAGCGGGACGAGTCCTTCCGGGCTCACCCAGGTGCTGCACATGTCGAGGATGCGTTCGGGTGCTCCCTTCGCGAGGAAAACCGTTTTGCCGTCGATCCGCGAAACGACTGCTGCGAAACGTCGTTGTGGTTCGAACGGTATCTCGGCGAGGATCGGATAAATACTTTCCAGTTCTTCGCGAACGAGACCGAATCGTGCGCCGGCGATGAGGAGTGCGAGATCGGTCGGATCACCGATACCTGCTCGTTCCTGTCCGATTTCTTCGCTATGCGCAAGGGTCGCCTCATTCGCCAGCACGCCCGTCACGAGCACGCGGAGAGGTAGTGGAAGATCCGAGAACGCTGTCTCGCGAAGTGCAGAGAACGAGAGGTGCGGAACGGGATCGAGTTGCTCGTCCTCAAAGGAGATGACGCGCCCAGCAGCCCAGAGAGCCCGAACCGTCATCCGATTCTCGGTGAGCGTTCCCGTCTTGTCGGATCCGATGACGGTCGTGCTGCCGAGCGTCTCGACAGCAGCCAGGTGCCGCACGATGGCACGGCGCCTGGCCATCCGCTGGGCGCTCACCGCGAGGACGAGCGTTACAACGATCGGAAGGCCTTCTGGAACGATCGCAACCGCGGCACCGACCGCGAACTTGAAGAGGAGCGCCGGTTCATCACCACGGAGCACGCCGAACGAGCTGATGGCCACGATGCTCACGAGAACGACGAGGGCGACCAGACGTGCGAAGCGCGCGAATTGCCTCTCGAGCGGCGTTTGCGGTTGGGTCTCGGCTCGAGCCAGGTGAGCGATCTTGCCGAGTTCGGTAGCACGACCCGTACTGACGACGACGCCGACGCCGCGACCACTCGTGACGATCGTGCCGAGAAACGCCATACAAACACGATCAGCGATCGGTGTTTCGGGTGGGACGGGATCGGGGCGTTTGACCACTGGAACCGATTCGCCGGTAAAAACCGACTCGTCTACCATGAGTGCTGTGGTCGAAACGAGCCGAAGGTCGGCCGGAACGCGGATCCCTGATTCCAGGAGGACGATGTCACCAGGAACCAGAGATTTGGCGGGTATCTCGCGCTCGACGCCGTCGCGGATCACGCGAGCGCGTGGACTCAGGTAAAGCATGAGCGAGCGGATCGCTTGCTCCGCACGCAACTCGTGGTAGGTTCCGAGCGCCGCGTTGATGAGCAGAACGGCGAAGATAGCGCCGGTATCGATCCATTCACCCAATCCGGCCGTGACGAGTGCTGCCACCAACAGGATAGAGATCAGCGGGCTCTTGAACTGATGCAGGATGATGCGGAGAAGGCTCGGCGACGGGGCAGTTTCGATTTCGTTCGGGCCGAACTGTTGTAACCGACGCTCCGCTTCTCGCGTGGCAAGCCCGTCGAGACTCGTGCCGAGTCGCTCGAGCGTTTCTGCTACCGTCAGGGCATGCCAGTGTACCGTGTCTCGCACGAGAACGCGATCCCATCACTCTCCGATCTGCGCAGCAGTCAGCGAAGTCGCGTTGGGCTACGATGCGTGCCCGGTCGTCGCTGACGTGCTGCGTTGTCGGGCGACTGCCTTGAGAACATCATGTCGGGTGACGATGCCGACGAGTTTGCCGTCACGCACGACCGGGATGTGCCGGACGTCGCGTTCGACCATGAGCTGGGCGATTCGGCTCAGTGGTGTGTTCTCCGTCACCGTCACTGCCGGTGCTTGCGCAACGTCTCCTGCCTTCATCGTCCGCGCTTCAGCGTAGATCCGCTCGATCCCTTCCGCATTCAGCCAGTGTCCGAAGAGCTGTGGGGCGCGGAAGGCCGCGAAAGGAATCGGCTTTTCCTGCGCCAGGAAGTCCTCTTCGCGAATCAGGCCGAGCAGCCTGCCGTCCGCATCGACCACTGGAACGGCGCCGATCTGCCGGTCGAGCATGATTTGGGCGACCTGTTCGAGCGTGGCGTCTGGCCCGACCGTTACTGGATCCGGCGTCATGATATCGCGTGCCCGCAGGGTTTCGTTCGCAGTCGCCGGCTCTTCCAAGGCTTGTCGGACGGCCTGTGGCCGGTGGAGGAGGAGCGGCACCGTCGTCGCATGGAGGACGTGCTCGGCCGTCGAGCCCAAAAGCACTCGCCGGATCCCGCTCATGCCGTGCGTGCCCATGGCGATGAGGCCAGCCTGGCGCGCGGCTGCTTCGGCCGCGATCGTCTCGGCGACTGGCCCACTGCCGAGGCTCCAGCTGGTCGGATAACCGCGGGCACGGACTCGCTGAGCGACGGCTTCGAGATATCGCTCCCAGCGCGCGGGATCTTCTTCCTCGGCGAGGACATGAAAGAGGTGGAGCTGCAGGGGCTCCGAACCCTGACCGAGCAGGTCGAGTGCGGTATCGATCGCTTCCTCGGCCAGCGCTGAACCATCGAGGGGGACGAGAACCGGCGAGAACGTTACCGAGGCGTTGGGAGCTGGAACCGGTACACGAGCGCGCACGACGAGCGCCGGTTGCCGCGCCCGCTGCATCACGCTGAAGGTGACGCTTGCCACTAGCAAACGGGCCACACCCAAGCGGCCGTGGCTGCTCATGACGATGACCGCTGCCTGACTCGCATCGGCGTACGCGACGATCTCCTTGGCCGGCTCGCCCAGGCGCACCTCGATGCGACAGGACACGTCGCTGATCGCGTTCCGCAGCCGTTCGAGCGACGCGCGGCGCTGTTCCAGCCAGCGCTGCACCAACTGTTCGACCTGCTCTCCCTCCGCTTCCAGATACGAGCGCAGGGATTCGGTGACCTCGACAAGGGAAAGGAGCACGAGTTCACTCCCGAGTCGCTGAGCGATCGCTCGACCGAAGGGAATCGCACAGTGAGTCACGCGCTCCGGATCGAGATAGGTCGGGAGTACCGGAACGACCACCGGACCTGCCATCGTGTCCAACCCTCCCTGTCCGCTTCACTACCCTGCGGGTAGCCTACCATGATCGCGATCCTCGCGCTGCTAGCGACCCTGGCCCTCGCCGCCTCAGCGGCTCGCGCGGGTCGTCGTGCTTTCACGGCGCGTGACCAGCGGTATCCGAGCGAGGCGATACGAATCGAGCTGCGTGCGGGTGAGCAGCGTGGCGAAGGCTGCTCGGCTGGACCATGAGCTCGAGGGGGCGGATCCCATGAACCGCTCCTTCGCGTTTTGCGGTTCGCGGCATGGCTGAGGATGCCCGGCTGCAGGCTCAGGGATCGCCGAACACCCGATACGCGGGCCGCGGAGCGCCGCATCGCTGCCGCCGGAACCGAGCGCGCTGTCCGGCGCACTGCTCTGGCCGGGACAGCCGCCAGCACCCCGAACACACGCAAGTGTCAGTGTGTAATACTGTAAGCGTGGAAATCGACAGAAGGAGGGATCGGATGAGTCGCGATCCATTCGCAGCCGAGCTCCGCGCGTGGTTCCTCGGGCGTCTGCCGGAGGGCTGGTTCGTGGAGCCGCCCGAGATCGCCTACGACCGGGACGAGATTCTCGTCGTCGGTCGTCTCGCTGAGCCATCGCTGCCGGAGGGAGCGAGCGAGGAGGAGCGGCAGGCCGCTTGTGCGGCGCGGATCCAGCGTTTCCGCGAGGAAACGCGTGCTCAGCGCATGCGCATCGCCAGCGAAGCCGAGTACCGGTTCGGCCGCAAGGTTTCCTGGGGAGCAGCCTGCGGTCCGATTCGCCAGTCGTTCACGGTGCTGAGCGTGCCCGTGATGACACGCTTGCGGCTCGCCGAGCGGCAGGTCCTCGATACGCTGGTCGAGGCTGGAATCGCGCGGAGCCGGAGCGAGGCACTGGCCTGGTGTGTCCGCTTGGTCGGTCGTCACCAAGCTGACTGGCTCGAGGAACTGCGCCGAGCCTTGGTCCGGGTACAAGAGCTCCGGCAGGTTGGCCCGGATCTCGATTGAACGATGCCCGATGCTCTACCGAGGAGGGAGAACAGTGCTGCACCACACACTCGTCGTTCAGCCGATCACAACGGCCGACGCTGAAGATGCGGCTATGCAGGGGGGCGGGATGCCCGCGCTCGAGCCTGAGACCCTGCTCGATGCCTTTTCGGCAGCAGTCGTTCGTGTCGTCCAGCGTGTCGCACCGGCGGTCGTCGGATTGCGTGTCGTCCGCTCGACGCATCGTGGTTCCGACGTTCCTGGTGCGGGTTCGGGCTTCCTGATCACACCCGATGGCTATGTCCTCACCAACAGTCATGTCGTTCATCGCGCGCGGCAGATAGCCGTCTCGCTGGCCGATGGGAGGGAATATGCGGCCCAGCTAGTCGGTGAAGATCCAGCGACTGATCTGGCTGTCGTGCGGGTTCAGGCGAACGGGCTTCCCATCGCCGAGTTCGGCGATTCGGATCGCCTGCAGGTCGGTCAGCTGGTGATCGCCATCGGGAATCCGCTGGGGTTGCAGGCGAGCGTGGTGACCGGCGTAGTTTCGGCGCTCGGTCGCTCGTTGCGGGGGCCGGACGATCGGTTGATCGAGAACGTCATTCAGACTGATGCTCCCCTCAATCCGGGGAATTCGGGTGGGCCGCTGGTCGATACGCGCGGCAAGGTGGTCGGTGTCAACACAGCGATCATCGCTGGTGCGCAGGGGCTGGGTTTCGCGATTCCTGCCAGTACCGCTCAGTGGGTCGTCGGCCAGCTGGTGCGCGAGGGACGCGTGCAGCGTGCCTGGCTCGGGATCATCGGTGAGCTCAAGAGCGTGCCAGGACGCTTCGCTCCGGAACACGGTGGAACACGGGCGGCTGGCATCGCGGTCCGCGAGGTCATCGTCGGGAGTCCAGCGGAGCGAGCCGGACTGCGACCGGGGGACGTGATCGTGAGCCTGGATGGCGCACCCGTGCGGTCGCCGACCGATCTGCAGCGTCTCTTGGGTCGCGCACCGGTCGGCAGTACGATCGTGCTCGGCGTCGTGCGTCAGGGGAAGCTCGCGACCGTGCGAGCAGAACTCGCTCCCGAGCCGGATCGCGAACGTCAAGCGAGCCGGTAGACCTCGGGAAAGAGCCGGCGACCGGCCAGCGTGAAGACGAGCGCACCCGATGCGGCGACCGCGACCGTGGCTGGCACACCGAAAAGATCCCCGATCCCGCCGAGGGCCATCGTCCCCAGTGGCATCAAGCCCATCGGAATCAACATGTAGAGGGCCATCACGCGGCCGCGGAACTCGTCCGGAACGATCAGCTGGATGAGGGTGTTCGTGAGAGCCATGAGGAGCGTCTGGCTGGCACCGATGAGGAAGAGCAGGATCGCCGAGAGCTCGAGCCAACGTGAGAGCGCGAACCCAACGAGTATCCCGGCGAAGACCAGGTTGACGAGGAAGAGAATGCGACCGCGATCCTGGCGTGCGCCCAGCCGCCCAACGAGCAGAGCCCCGCTCAACGCGCCGACTCCGTTGATTCCCATGAGGGCACCGTATCCCGCGGCGCTGGTGTGCAGGATATCGCGGGCGAAAACCGGCATGAGCTGCAGGTAGGGGCGGCCGAGGAAGGTGGGCACGGCCAGCAAGGTCAGCAGACCGAGCAAGCGCCGATCGTGCCGGACAGCCCGCAGGCCAACGCGGACGTGGACGAGCAGGGAAGTCGTGCTCGTGCGCTCGGACGGTGCTGGTGCGATTGTCCAGACGGCCCAGAGTACCGGAAGATAACTCACCCCGTTGAGCACGAAGGCCCAACCGGTGCCGGCCGCAGCGACCAGCAAGCCGGCCAGCGATGGGCCGATCACTGCGGCCGCGTTCCACCCAGCGGAGTTCAAACCGACGGCAGAAGCGACTCGGTCGTTCCCCACGAGACCAGGAACTATGGCCTGGCGCGCCGGATTGTCGAACGCCATGACGGTCGCGGTAGCGAATGCGATCGCCAGAATATGCCACGGTCTGATCGTCCCGGTGAGATCGAGGATTCCGAGAAGCAGCGCGAGCAGGGCGGCCAACGACTGGGTGACGAGCAGGATTCGGCGCCGATCGACCCGGTCGGCGACTGCCCCGCCAACCAGCGTGATCGTCAGGGTTGGAATGGAGCGCAAGAGGCCGTACAGGCCCAGATAGGCTGGCGAGCCGGTGAGCGCCAGGATGAGCCATCCCTGGGCAACGAGTTGGAGCCAGCTCCCGATGTTGGAAACGAGCATGCCGGCCCAATAACGTCGGTAGGCTGGCACCGCGAGCGCGCTCGCGGCGAGAGCGGCGTGCAAGCGCGCTAGTCGCGATGTCTCTCCGGATGGTGCAGCTGGATGGTCAGCGGTCACGCGTCTATCCCTTCGCGCTGCCGACCTTGCCGGGCGCTGGCGCGATCGAGAACCCGGCTGGCAAGCATAACAGATGCTGGACGAGCGTGGCAGTCGATCCCCTACCAGTGGTGCACAGCACTCACCGCAACGGAACGAGCGATCCTGCTGCAACGCTCTGGCCCGACGTGCCGAGAGAGGACGGCGATATCCAAAAGAGGACTCGAGCAGCGTGCAGCGCGGGGTTCGGTCTGCGCTCGCTCGCCGAACCTGTGGGAGTCCAGCGAGCCTCGCCGGACTACCTGGTCCCGACCGGCATGGGTGAACCGTGCTCGACCGGATGAGAGCGGCGCCGGAGTCCCCGGCCGCCCCGGCACTCTTCGCGGCGCATCATGGGACCGGCGCGCTACCGGTTGTCCGCGCGACCCAATCGATGATCGCCCGCATGTCACCGTAGCGATTCTGGCTCTCGAGGACGATGGCAACGAAGGTCCGTCCGTCACTGGTGCGCCACGCAGCGACCAGACACTGCCCGGCCTCGGGAGTCGTTCCGGTTTTGATCCCGATGACTCCGTGTTGACCGAGGAGTTCGTTCGTGTTCCGGAGTTCGAGCACGCGCGCCTTCGGACCACCGACGCGGACCTGCGCCGTGCGCAGGGCGACGAGAGCGGCGAGTTCCGGATGGTCGAGTATCGCGCGGGCGAGCTGGAGAAGGTCACGCGCACTCGCCGTCTGCCCGGGTACGTCGTCGCCGTCCGGTGTCAGCACGACCGTTTCGCTGAGGCCAAGTTCCCGAGCTTTCTCCTGCATCGCGACGAGGAAGCGCTCGCGCGGTGGTCGATCGGGGGGACCAGCGAGTCGCTCGCCAGCGCTGCGGGCCAGTGCCCGGGCGGCGTCATTGCCGGAGGGGAGGAGTAGGCCAAGCAGGAGGTCGTGGACCGTGATGGTGTCTCCAACGTCCAGTCCCATGGCCGATTCACGGGCTGGATCGACCGTGTCCTCCGGCTGGACCGTGACGATTTCTTCGAATGAGAGGATCTCCACTGCAGTCAGTGCGGTGAGGAGCTTGAGGGTACTGGCTGGAGGAAGGGGTGTCCGGCTGGCACGCTCCAGGAGTATCCGGTCGGTGGTGAGATCGACGACGAGGACGGAGCGGGCGCTGAGCGAGGGTGGTTCGGGAGTCGGAGACGGTGTCGGCGTAGGGGTGAGTGTCGGTTCGGGTGAAGGTGCGACCGTTGTGGTGGACGGTGGACTGACTGGGGCTGCGTAGCGCGCCAGTGTCGCGCCAGCGATCGCGACACTCAGAGCGAGCAGACCGAAGGGAATGCCGAAGCGGCGGACAAAAGCGAAGAAGTCCCTCACTGAGGTGCTCCCACGCTCGTCATGCCATCTGGGGGAAGGGCGAGTGACTGGGCAGACCGTGCTTCTGGCCAGGTGCGGACGAGCGCGGGAAGTCGCGACCAGAGCGAGCGGATCGCACGAGCGTAGCGCTCGAACCGCTCATCGTCATGAGCTGACCAGCTGAAGCCATAGGCCGCGCGGAGCCAGTCGGGTAGCAAACCGATGGTCAGCCAACGCCAGACGCGGACGCTCGGGGCGAGCCACCAGGGATGCGGTGGGGAAAGGACGGAGTCGGCGAGTTGTCGCGTGAGCGGTGTGACGGCGAGTGTCCCCTCCCGGCGTGCTCGGGTGATCTTTTCCTCGATCTCCCCCCAGGAGCGAGGAAGGTACCCATTGGGTATGCCCAGCCAAAACTCCATCGCGCTCGCTTCACGACAGTAGCGGTCTCGCTCCTCCGGGGTGAGTACGCGGACGAAACGCTCGTATGTCGTGATCGTCGCTTCGACGGTCGTGGTGTGCACCCAGGCGAGGAGATCAGGATCGTGCGCGCTGTACCGGGTACCGGCTGGAAAGCGACCGCTCGGCTCCCGGAGCATGCCTCGTACGCGGTCGTGAGTGCGGATGATGCGGGCAGCGGCTGCTCGGGCTGCCTCGGGGGAGCCGAAGTTGAGGGCGCGCATCGCGTTCACCGTTGCGCGAAAGCGCCGGAATGCTGACCAGGTATCGCGGGCGAACGACGAATGCTCGGCGACCCCCGCTGCGACGAGAGGATGGGCGAGTTGGGCGAGGAGCGCTCGACCCCACCCCAGGACGACGATCCGTTCGGCGTTGACGATCTGGACGATCGACCACGACTCTCGCATCATGCGGACGAACTCTCCGAATCGCTCCCGACCACCAGGGGCTGGGATGGCTCGCTGGCCGTGCGAGCGACGAGCAACAGCCGCGATGACGAGAGTCGGTACGGTGTGGCGTCATCGTCGCCCCAGAATTCGAGGGCGACGAACCCACTCCGGCGTACCAGCGTTGCGAGCTCGCTCGCGGCGTAGAGACGCAGCGTGCGTGCACAGCGCTTGCTCGCCCCGGAGGGCCAGAGCACATGCCACTCGACCTGCACGGTGCCTTCGGGCAGGTCCCAGTGCCGGCGGACCAGAACGCGCAAACCGTCGATCTCGCCCCAGATCCGTTCGACGAAGTCGCGGACGAGCAGTTCCCGATTGGGCAGGTCGAGGAGCAGCGTCCCTCCGGGCCGAAGAGCCAGCGCGAGTTGACGCAGCACGTCTTCGTCGGCCTGCTGGTTACCGCTCGTTCCGAGGACAAGACCCGAGGCGAGCACGAGATCGAAAGCGCGGCGGAAGGGGAGGCGCTGAGGATCGCGTCGAATCCAGTGAATCGGCGTCTTCGGGACATCGATCCGCCGGCGTGCTCGCTCGAGCAGGGGTTCGAGCGGCTCCACCACGGTGACATGTGCACCGTGATCCGCAACGGCTGCAACGAGTTCCGGCGAAGGGAGGAGAAGAAGTACGCTCGCTCCGGGCACGAGCCACTGACGTTCTCTGAGCGCTCGCAGCAAGCGAGGCCGAGCGGGATCCTCCGGCACTGGTCGCCCGAACTCGCGCAGCAGCTGAGCGAAGAGCACGTCGCTCTGACTCGCCATCGCGATCGCCTCCCTTACTGGATGACCGGGGCGCTCCCGAGGGTCACCGTGAACGTCTGCTCGCGGCCTTGGCGATTGACCACGATCCTGACCTGGTCGTCTGGCTGATGGGCAGCGAGGATCGCTTGCAGCTCGTCGCTCCGCGTGACGTCGCGGTCGTCGACGCGGACGATGATGTCGCCTGGTTGCAGTCCGGCTCGCTCGGCTGGACTGTCCGGGGCCACATCGACGATGAGGACACCGCGCTGCACTGGCAACCCGTAAGCTGCGGCGAGAGCAGGGGTCATGCTGACCGAGGTGATGCCGAGATACGCGCGCGGGCGAGCCTCCAAAAGTTGCTGCACGATCTCTTTGGCCTTGTTGATGGGAATGGCGAAGCCGATCCCCTCGGCCGTCTGGATCTTGGCCGAGTTGATCCCCACGACCCGACCGGCGAGTTCGACCAGAGGCCCACCGGAGTTACCGGGGTTGATGGCCGCGTCGGTCTGGATGAGGGGACCGATAGCTGGCTCCCCGAAGCCCGGGTCGATCGTCCGGTCGAGCGCGCTGACCACGCCAGCGGTGACCGTGGGACCACCTTCCAGCCCGAGAGCGTTACCGATCGCGACGACCCATTGCCCGACGCGCAGTTGATCGCTGTCCCCCAGCGGAGCGACGGGCAAGTTTTCCCCGTCGATCTTGACGACAGCGATATCGTTGGATGGGGAGCGGCCCAGCACGCGACCGGTGAACTGCCGACCATCGCTAAGCACGACTTGGATTTCTTGTGCGCCAGCGATCACGTGGTCGTTGGTGAGGATGTAGCCGCGCGGATCGAAGATGACTCCTGAGCCGACTCCTTCCTGAATCTGCCTAAAGCCGAAGAGGCCCGGTACGATGGCCCGGACAGATACATAGACGACAGCTGGTATCACCTGAGCGGCGACCTGCTCGATCGCGGTCGCGAAGTCTCCCGTCGGAGCTGGAGCGGGGAGGGTGACAGGGCTCGCGGAGGCCGGCGGAGAGAGCTGAGCGATCGGTGCCAGTGATGGCGTGTTGGTGGCGATGGGTGTGCGTGCGGCAAGAGTCGTCGGTGTCGCGGCGAGACGGACGCTCAGGCATCCACTGCCGGCTACCCAGCCGGCCAAGAAGGCGATGACGATGCCGGCAGCGATGGACAGACGGCGCATCCTCGACTCCCTCCCTGGTCTCCGAGCCCCAGCTGCAATCCTACGGCCAGGGCAGGACGTATGATAGTGGCACTGAAATGGTTGGGTGTCTGGTGTGTGGTGCACGATGAAGGGAGAGACGACCAGGCCGAGCCACCTCGAACTGGTCGCCCGGCTTCGTTCCCGTGATCGAGCGGCGCTCGAGGCACTCTATGACCGTTACGCGCGCCGTGTGTACTCCCTGGCGCTCAGCATCGTGCGCGACCAGCAGGCTGCCAAGGACATCACCCAGGAGCTGTTCATCCACTTGTGGCAGTTCCCGCATCTCTACGAGCCGGAGCGAGGAGCGTTTGCCCCCTAGCTCCTGCGATCGGCCCGGAATCAAGCCATCGATATGCTGCGCCGGCGCTCTCGCGACTACCAGGTCGGGGTACAGTTCGACACGATGAGCGCGCTGGCACAGGACGATCCTGATGATCTGGTGCTGCGAGCGGATGTGGCCGCTGGGCTGCGGCGCGCTCTGGCCGAACTGGACAGTGGACTCCGGGAAGTGCTCGAGCTCGCCTACTTCAGTGGGCTGACGCAACGGGAGATTGCCGAACGGCTCGGGCTCCCGCTCGGGACGGTCAAGACACGCGTGCGGACAGCACTGCGGCGTCTCGCGGAAGCGCTGGCAGGAGATCGGGGGTCATGACAGGACGATCGCTGACCGATCACGACGTGGACCTGGAAGCGTACGCGCTGGGCCTGCTGGACCCTGAGGAGGCGGTGGTGGCGCAGCACCTGGAAGCGTGTGCACTGTGCCGAAATGAGTTGCACCGGATCGAGGAGACACTCGGTTGGCTGGGAACAGCCGTTCGACCAGTCGAACCGCCACCGACGCTCCGGAATCGGGTCCTCGCCGGAGCCGATCCTGGAGATCGGCGGCGCTGGCGGCTGGCGTGGGCATGGGGTGGACTGGCTGCGGCGGCGCTCTTGTTGCTCGGGGTCCTGCTGCTGGCCGTGACGCGTCTCGAGCGCCGGCTCGATGAATTCGCGATCCAGCAAGAGCGGATCGCCGCTGTCCTGGCGAGGGCCGATTGGTCGACCGTCGTGCAGGGGGAAGGAGCAGGTTTCCTGCCGGAGGTCGGCCGGATCTTCGTCGATCGCGAGGGACGCGAGGGGCTGCTGGTGCTCGGTGGTCTCGAGCGTCCTGAAGCTGGCCGGGTGTATCAGGTCTGGCTGCTGCGCGCTGATGGGAGCCGCGTCGATGCGGGGGTCTTTCTCCCCGACGGTGCCGGGTCGGCGCTGCTCTTGATCGAGGCTCCGGACGATTGGACACGGTATCGTGGCATGGGTATCACGATCGAGCCGGGTCCCCAGGGGAGCACGGAGCCGACTGGCCAGCGGGTCGCTGGTTGCAGCTGGGACTGGTCGGCGTGGGCGCGGTCGTAACGGACAGCCTGGGTCAGGTGGACGTCGGTGGAATCTCGGCTGAGCAGGAGTGGTGAGCGACTGCACTGCGAGATGACCGCCATTTGTCGGACACTCCGGCGATGCGCACACCGGATGAGGAGCCCCGCTCTGTCTGATATCCGGTGAAGATAGCCGATGGCGGAGGAGAGCGAGCGAGCCCGGGGGACGCTGCTCCCGGGCTCGCTCGTCGGGTTCCGGATCACTGCTTGAGAATCTTGTAGTAGTCGTAGTGCCGGATAAAGATGTTCCACTCCGGCATGAAGTCACCGTTGCGATTGCGGGGGAGATTCGTGACCCATGGCTTCATGAGTCCGTAGCTCCAGGGGTTGTAGACGTAGATTGCCGCGGCCTCCTCCAGCTGGATCAGTTGGGCCTTGTAGTACAGCTCGTAGCGCTTCTTCGGATCCGACTCGCCGTTCGCCTGGAGCGTGAGTCGGTCAAATTCCTCGTTTGACCACTCGTGGTGATGGCCTGTCGGTGCCTTCGAATACCAGACCTGGAAGAGGGTGTTCGCGGGATCGGGGTAGTCGACGTACCAGCGGACCCACATGAGCGGGATCTCGTGCTTCCACATCCGCTCGTAGGTCTCGCGTGGCTCGCCGACGATGTGCTCGAGCTCCATACCGAGCACTTCCTTGAGCATCTGGATGATGGCGGCAGCAGCGGCCTTTGGAGCATCACCCTCTTCGCGGTGGGTGAGGGTGAGGCCCTTCGGCCAGTTCTTGCCACCCTCATAGGGAGTACCTTTGAGCAACTGGCGTGCCTTGTCCGGGTTGTACTCAGTGAGTTCGCGGATCTTGTCGTCCGGTTCGATGTAGTAGGGCATACCGGGTGGCGTGAATGTATAGGCGACCGTGGCGAGACCCTTGAGCACCTGCTTGACGATCGTCTCGCGGTCGATGGCATGGGCCATGGCCCGGCGCACTTCTTTGAGATTGTAGGGCTCGAACTTCGGATCGGGAACGAGATACCAGGTGCCGAAGAGGTTGAACTGGTGGTACTCCTTGCTGAGCTTGGGATCAGAGCGGATCCGTTCGAGTTGGCCGAGTGGGCCGCGCCACATCCAGTCGATCTCGTTGTTCTCATAGGCTTGCAGCACTGCTTCGCTCGGGATGATCGGGCGCTCGACCCGCTGGAGCGTGATGTTCTTGGCGTTCCAGTACTTCTCGTTCTTCTCCAGAACGACGATCTTGTCGTGCTCCCAGCGGACGAGCTTGAAGGGGCCGTTGCAGACGATGTTTTCGGCCTCGGTCCACTTGTCGCCGTACTTCTCGACCGAGGGGCGATGGGCTGGCGCGGCGGCGATATAGGCGGCCAGAATGGGGAAATAACCGCGTGGCCCCTCCAGTGTGACCTGGAGCGTGTAGTCGTCGAGCGCTTTGACGCCGACGTCGTCGCGCGTCACACCGGGCTTCTGGGTATTGAACGCTTCTGCGTTCTTGATGTCGTACAGGAAGCCTGCGTACGGGGCGGCGGTGGCTGGATCGAGCTGGCGCTTCCAGGACCACTCGTAGTCGCGAGCGGTTACCGGATCGCCGTTGCTCCAGTAGCTGTCCTTGCGGATGTAGAAGGTCCAGACCGACGCGTCCTGGTTGGGTTCCCAGCGCTCGGCGATATCGGGAACCACCTAGAGGTCAGGCGTGAACATGCCGAGCATGGCGAAGCAGGAAGCATCGCCCTCGCAGTAGAGATCGCGGTTGAAGTCGAAACTCTGTGGATCACGCTCCATGTTGGTTCGGAAGACCTGATCCGCGGCAAGTTCTCCCGCGGCGGGCGTGGGAGCAGTGGCGGTAGTCGGGGTCGGGCCGACTGCGCGCGGTGGTGTGGGAGTCGGAACAGGTGGTGGCGTGACGGCTGCGACACGAGTCGGCGTAGCCTCAGGGGTTCGTTGGCAGGCTGCTGCGGCCAATGCTGCGCCGGTCGTCCCACCGACTGCGCCGACGATGCGGATGAACTCGCGCCGGTCCATGCCGACGACTTGGAAACGTTTCCACAGGAGGGTGATCTGCTCAGGATCTTCCCACCAGCGGAGTTTGTCGCTCATCGTACCTCCTCTTGGAGTCAAGAGACGACTCTTCACTCGAAACGAGCGCTCGCCTTCTCCAAATCGTCTTCACCTCGTTTCAGTCGCGTTTGCGAGTCCGTGGATCGAGCGCATCGCGGAGCCCGCCGCCGAGGAAGGTAAAGCTGAGCGTCGAGAGCGCGATCAAGATGGTCGGGAAGATCGGCATATACCGGTACGAAGTGATGTACTACTGGGTTTCTCCGGCCATCTTACCCCAGCTCGGACGCGGTTCGGGAATGCCGATCCCGATGAAGCTGAGCGCTGCCTCGGTGAAGATGGCCTAAGGAATGCCGGCCGAAGGTCAGCGTTACGATGATCGGCGAGAGGGCGTTCGGCAAAAGATGCCGCGTGATGATGCGCCAGGGAGAAGCACCAGCGGCGCGCGCAGCGATGACGAAATCGCGCTCGCGCAGCGCCAAAAACTCAGCGCGGGTGAGGCGAGCGAGCGTGACCCAGCCAGTCACGCCGATCGCGATGAAGATGTTCTGCATGCCGCGTCCGAGCGCCGCCATGATCAGGATGACGAAGAGGAGCTGAGGGAAGGCGTACATCACGTCGACGAAGCGCATCAGGATCGCGTCGACGCGGCCACCGAGGTAGCCAGCCAGTGCTCCGATCGGCACGCCGATCAAGAAGACGATGAACTGAGCACCGAGTCCGACGAGCATGGAAACCTGCGCGCCCTAGATGAGGCGACTGAGCATGTCGCGACCGACGAGATCGGTGCCGAGCGGGTACTTCCCGGTCCAAGTCGGAAACCGGGAGACGGCCGAAAAATCGGCTTTGTCATATGGGTACGGAGCGAGCACAGGTGCCAAGATCGCCATCAGCGTGAAGATGACGACCATGATGAGCCCGAACAAGGCAAGGCGGTTGGCGAGGAGGCGACTGAGCGCATCGCGCCAGAGCGTCCGGTGAGGGCGAGCTGCCCAGATGAGGGCATCGGCCCGTTCCGCTCGACCGGTCATCCCAGCACCGGTGGTGGCCATGCGGTGAGCTCCTCTCCGCGTTTCGGCTCAAGCCAGGCGGATACGCGGATCGACGACACCGTACAAGATATCGACGGCAATATTCATGATGGCGAGGAACGCTCCATAGATCAAAATCACGGCCATGATCATCGGGTAGTCGCGAGCGATCAGGCTATCGACAAAGAAGCGTCCCATCCCGGGAACGCGAAAGATCTTCTCGACGAACGGTGAGCCGGTGCCGATGGCAGCGAACATCGGGCCCAGGATAGTGATGGGTGGAATCAAGCCGTTTTTCAGCACGTGTCGCACGATGACCTGTCGATCGCTCAGTCCCTTGGCGTAGGCGGTACGGATGAAGTCCTGCCGCAGGACTTCGACCATGCTGGCCCGGGTATAACGGGCGATGATCCCGATCGGGCCGAGCGAAAGTGCGAGCGTGGGCAGGACCCAATCGATCGGCGAATCCCAGCCACCGGTGCGCGGAACGATAGGGACCAAGAGGACGAGCAAGACGATGAGGAACAGGGCCAGGATGAAGTTCGGCACCGCGACACCCAGCGTCGCGATGAAACTACAGAGGTAATCGACTGGGCCGTTCTGATTGATAGCTGCGATGACGCCGAGCGGAATGCCGATTAGGATAGCCAGAGCCATCGCCATGACACCGAGATGGAGGGAGAGAGGCAGGGTGGTGGCCATGATATCGCGCACCTCGCGGGTCTGGTACTGGTACGAGAACCCGAAGTCGAGCGTGAAAATGTTTCTCAGGTAGTGCAGGTATTGTTGCCATAGCGGCTTGTCGAGCCCGTATTTCTTCGCCAGTGCTTCCTGGGCAGCTGGTGGCAATGGGTTCGCCTGGGGGGCACGCGGCTGCGTCGGGCTTCCTGGTGTCGCATGCATGATGATGAACGTGATGAGCGAAATCGCGATCAACGTCGGAATGACCATCAGAAGGCGAGGAGCGATGTACTGCGCCATGCATCACTCCTCAGCTTGCCCTATGACCCGGTCCGTGTTTGCCGAAAACGGCACAGTGAGATGCTTGCGAAAGCACACTACCACATGCGTGAAAGCGTTGTCAATAGTTTCCCCCTTCTGTCCGAACCGGCAGCGGGTGTGGGGAGTGGGGTGGGAAGCGGCGTGGGGTGGTGGAGGGGGCTGCCGGTCGCGGCTCGTCCGGTGCGAGGGAGGAGCGGCGGGGCTGGGGGGCTGGTGTGGGCGCCGTGCACAGAAGCGGACGAGCCGGAACGGGCGGCGTGCCCACTCCGGCTTGGTGGGGTGGCAGGGGATGGTCAGCTGGGAGTCACGGCGCGCTCGCGCTTGTCCATGACGGCGGTGGAATGGCCGGCATCGAGGCGGGCGGCGGGGTCGAGGAAGACGACGGCGTGGTTGACGGCGGTGATGGCTTCGGCGACGCCGGTGGCGATCAGCTTGAACTTGCCGGGGTAGGTGGCGACGTCACCGGCGGCGAAGACGCCGGGGAGGCCGGTGCTCATGGTGCGGGGATCGACGACGATGCTGTTGCGCTCGATGGTGAGGCCCCAGGCGGTGAGGGGGCCGAGGTCGGCGGCGAAGCCGATGGCGACGATGAGGGTCTGGGCGGGGAGGGTCCGTTCCTCGCCGGTGCGGGTCTGATGGATCACCACGTGCTCGAGCCAGGTGTTGCCGCGGACCTCCTTGACTTCCCAGAAGGGGTAGTAGAGGGTGACGGGGGCCTCCTGGAGCTGCTGGACGGAGCGCTCGTGGGCGCGGAACTTGGAGCGGTGGACGAGGGTGGTGGAGCGGGCGAGGGGGGCGAGGGCCAGGGTCCAATCGACGGCGGAATCGCCGCCGCCGACGATGACCACGTCCTGGTCGCGGAACGACTCGAGGGAGCGGACGAGGTAGGTGACGCCGCGGCCCTCGAAGGTGCGGATGCCGGGGGCGTCGAGGCGTTTGGGCTCGAAGGAGCCGATACCGGCGCAGATGATGACGGTGCGGGTGTAGTGGGTGGCCTTGTCGGTGGTGAGGCGGTAGTAGCCGTGGTCGGGGAGCCAGGTGAGGGACTGGGCGGTTTCCTCCAGGCAGGGGACGGCGCCGGTGGAGAGGCCCTGTTCGACGGCGCCGCGGACGTAGTCTTTGGCCAGGACCTTGGGGAAGCCGGCGACGTCGTAGATGTACTTTTCGGGGTAGACGGCGATGAGCTGGCCACCCAGTTCGGGGAGGGAGTCGATGATCTTGGTTTTGAGGCCGCGCATGCCGGCGTAGAAGGCGGCAAACAACCCGACCGGCCCCCCGCCGATGATCGTCGTGTCAAAGACGTCGTGCACTGCCATCGTTTCATCACCTCCGCACCAATCCTGGTGCACCTGTTCCGCACACCATCGGCCGGAAGCAGGTCCCCGCAGGGAACGCACATCAGCAATACAGTATAACCTGTTGCGACCGGCGCACGCTATCCGCGCGCCGAATGGGCGATCGGATAGCCGGCAGGACCGGAGGTGGCGCGTTGAAATGGATCGCGTGCGACACCCCAGTCGACCGCAGGAGCAGGTTCGCCGGCCGGGTGATCGGGTCGTGCGGCGTGCCGTCGCACCGCGTGAAGCGGTACGCTTGCCCGAACCACGGCAGCCACGACGGCCCCGGCCGATCGCGTTCCGGCTGGTTCTCGGCTTTGCCGGTTTGATTCTAGCCGGAACGCTCCTTTTGAGTCTCCCCTTCGCTGCGGCTGACGGACAGCGCGCCGGGGTGATCGATGCGCTCTTCACGGCAACCTCAGCGGTTTGCGTGACAGGACTCGTGGTCCGCGATACAGCGACGAACTGGAGCGGCTTCGGCCAGGCAGTCATTCTCCTACTGATCCAGCTGGGAGGATTCGGCTTCGCAACGAGTGCGACGCTCCTGCTCGCTGCGCTCGGTGTTCGTCCGACGCTGCGTGATCGCTTGGCCTGCGGGATGAGTTTGGGCGAAACGGGACCCGGCGGGGTGGTGCGGCTTTTGCGCCGTCTCGCCGGGCTGACGCTGGCGATCGAAGCAGCCGGTGCGATCGCGCTCTTGCCCGCTGCTTTGGCTGCCACCGGTTCTCTCGGGAGCGGCCTCTGGTGGGCGGTGTTTCACAGTGTCTCCGCGTTCAACAATGCGGGTTTCGACGTGGTGGGGGGCTTCCGCTCCCTCACGCCCTACCAGCGGGAACCGCTCGTGCTGGTACCGGTCGCGATCCTAGTGATCCTCGGGGGCCTGAGCTTCGCGGTGCTTTCCGATATCGTCCGCGAGCGTCGCTGGGGTCGCTTGACGCTGGACAGCAAGCTGGTCCTCGTGACGACAGCGAGCCTGCTGATCACCGGAACGCTCCTGTTCCTCGCGTTCGAGTGGAGTAACCCGCGTACCTTGGGACCGCTCCCGTGGCTGGACAAGGTTCTGAACGCCTTCTTCCATGCGGTCGTGCCGCGCACCGCCGGCTTCAACTCGCTGGATGTCGCGCACCTGAACGATGAATCGCTTTTCATGACGATCGGGCTGATGTTCGTCGGAGGAGCCAGTGGGTCGTTCGCGGGGGGCATCAAGGTGCAGAGTTTTGCGGTCCTGCTCCTCGCGGTGTGGGCGGTTCTCCGGGGCCGCCCGCACGTGGCTGCCTTCGGTCGGGAGGTCGCGAGCGAGTTCGTCTTCCGCGCGATGGCGATCGCCTTGCTCGCAGTGGCACTCGTGTTTTTGGCCAGTTTCGTGATCTCGCTGATCGAGCCGTTCGGGTTACTCGCGATCTGGTTCGAGACGACCTCGGCCTTTGGGACGGTCGGCTCGAGCACGGGGATCACGCCGCAGTTGCACGACGCGAGCAAGGTGGTGCTCGTCGCGACGATGTTCGCCGGGCGATTGGGGCCGCTCACATTGGCGCTCGCCTTGGCGGAGCGGGCGCGGTCAGAGCCGATCCGCTATGCTCGGACAGCGATCGCACTCGGCTGATTGGCATGATCGCCGTCGCTGCATCCACCGCTTCCTGGCCTCGTTCTGCAGGGTTGACGGGCACAGAGAACGTGCGTAGGCTTCAGGACGCGTCCGGTTTGGAGCGATGACCGGCGCGAGAACGGGCATCCACTGTGGATGGTTCACCTTGGCCAACGCATCCGAGTCGCCCCCGATCAGGAGTGCGGCGTCCCGGAGATCGCATTGTCCGCCGCGAACCGTTGCCGAGCGAAGTGATCCGGCTCCGTCTCGCGCCGCGTCGCCGGATCACGCTTCCCCTGCTCGTGGTCCTGTGGCTCATCCTGGGTGGAGCAGTGATGATCGGTATGCTGCTGCTGCGCTGGCCGGCGACCTGGCAGCATGCCGCGGGACCATCGTGGTGGGAAGCGTTTTTCACTGCCCTGTCCGCGACGTGTACGGCTGGCTTTGCTCCCCTGGATGTGGCGACGACCTGGAACCGCTGGGGCCAGCTGGTGATCCTGCTGCTCGTCGAGGCTGGCGGCCTGGCCTATGTCGCGATAGCGGTCCTCCTGCTGTCAGGGATCGTGCGGCGCACGACCGTCTTCGAAGCGCACCACGTACTCGGAATGCGGCTCGGGGAGGAGCAGCTCGGTGAACTCTGGCCGCTCGTCCGTCGCCTGCTGGTCGCGACACTCCTCGTCCAGTTCGGTGGCATGCTGCTCCTCTTGCCAGCGAGCTGGCGGGAACACCAAGACGGTGCTTCTGCGCTGTGGTGGGCCATGGCGACGGCAGTCACGGCTTTTCACAACTCTGGTTTCGATTTCGAGCCGGGCTACCGCGGATTGGCCGCGTACCAGCGTGACTGGGGGGTAGTGCTTTCAGTCGCCATGCTGGTGCTGATCGGATCGATCGGCTTTCCGACGCTCTCGGATCTCGTAACGCGGCGCTCCTGGCGCCGGCTCTATCCAGATACGCGCCTCGTGCTGGTGACGACCGCGCTTCTGCTTTCGATCGGGACATTGGGGATCTGGTTTCTGGAGCGCTCGAATGCGGCGACACTAGCCGGTGTACCGTGGTATCAACAACTGCTCGACGCCTTTTCGGTGACGGTGAGCCGGACCGGTGGCCCACGGGTGATCGATACGCGGATGCTGGGAGAAGAGACGTCGTTCTTCCTCGGGGGGCTGACATTCATCGGTGGGGCGAGCGGCTCCGTCGCTGGCGGCGTGAAAGTCCAAACGTTCAGCTTGCTCCTCTTGGCGATTCTGGCGACGATCCGTAGCAGCCAACGAGTCGTCGCTTTTAGCCGCGAGGTGCCGGATCGCCAGGTCTTCCGTGCCCTGTCCATCGCGGTGTTCGCGCTCGCGGTGACGTTCGCTGGGACAGTCTGGCTCGCCTTTCTCGTTCCCTACACATTGCCGGTGGTCTGGCTGTTGGTCGTCCAGGCTTTCAGCTTGGCGGGCGCCGAAAGCGAACTCCTGGCTGCACTGGGAAAGCCCGGTCAGCTCGTGCTGGCGTTCCTGATCGTCCTGGGGCGCTTCGGCCCGCTCGGGTTGGCGCTGATCTTCGCGACGCAGGTCTCGCGGGAAACGGTGCATTACGCTCGAGAAACGGTGCGACTGGGCTAGGGGGCGGGGATGCGGAAACAGTTCATGGTCCTCGGTGTCGGTCGATTCGGCAGTGCCGTCGCCATCGAGCTCGAGCGACTCGGGCACGAGGTCTTGGCGATCGATCGATCCGAGCGGGCTATCGAGGCAGTAGCCGACTATGTGACGCACGCGGTCACGGCGGATGTCACCGATCTGGAGGTGCTCCGAACGCTCGGGGCGCAGGATTTCGACGCTGCCGTGGTCGCGATCGGGGCAGACGAGCGCTCGAGTATCATGGCGACGGTACTGCTCAAGAAGCTCGGCGTCCGCTTCGTCCTCGCCAAGGCGCAGAACCAGCTGCACGGCGATATTCTGACGATGGTCGGCGCCGACCGCGTGATATATCCGGAGCGCGAGACAGGCATTCGGGTCGCTCATAGTCTGACGATGCCGCTGGCGAAAGATTATTTCGACGTCGGGCCGGGTTATGGTCTCGCCAAAGTAGTGGTTGATCAGCGGATGGCGGGCAAGACACTGGCAGAACTGGACCTGCGAGAGCGGTTCGGGGTCACGCCGCTTTTCCTCCGGCGCGGTGATCGCGTCATCATGAACCCTCACCGCGAGGAACGCGTGCAAGTCGGTGATGAGCTGACGATCGCTGGCCGAGACGAGCAGCTGCAGCAGGTGCTGCTGCTCTAGCGTGATCGGAGGAACCAGCGGTGCGGGGGACAGGAAAAGGCGAGGCGACATCATGAAGTTGGCGCGGATTCTCGTCGATGGGACGCCGACTGCAGTGATCGTCGAGGACGGAGTGGCCTACGAGGCACACGGTGACTGGTTCGTTGGCGAGCCACGCCGTGGACGAGAACTCGGGCTCTTCGAAGCGTTCACGGTGCTCCCACCGGTCGAGCGGCCGAGCAAGATCGTCGCGGTGGGGCTGAATTATGCGGCGCACGTGACCGAGAACGACCCCAGCCGAAAGATCCCAGACGAGCCGGTGCTGTTCCTCAAGCCACCCAGTGCCTTGCTCGGCCACGGCGGAACGATTCTCCTTCCACCAGGGAACCGGATCGACTACGAGGCAGAACTGTGCCTCGTCATCGGGCGGCGGGCGCAGCGCGTGCCGGAACCGTCCGCACTCGATTATGTACTCGGGTACACGTGCGGCAACGATGTGAGTCACCGTGACCTGCAATACAAGGACGGGCAATGGGTGCGGGGAAAGGGGTTCGACACGTTTTGTCCGCTTGGCCCGTGGATCGAAACGGAACTCGATCCCAGTGATCTCGCCATCGTCTCGCGTCTGAACGGAGAACCCCGCCAGAACAGCCGGACGAGCCAGATGCTCTTTCCCCCCGCCTTTCTCGTTTCCTTCATTTCACAGGTCATGACGCTCGAGCCGGGTGATGTGATCATGACGGGGACACCGTACGGGGTCGGTCCCATGGTTCCTGGCGACGTGATCGAGGTGGAGATCGAGGGGATCGGCATGCTCCGGAACCTGGTCGGTGCGCGCGAAGACCGTCGCTGAGGAGGGTGCGGTGGCCGAGTCACCGGACTGGCTTCGCTTTTTCTCGTTGATCGGCCGCCTGAAGACGCTCCGCCGGCAAGGTTGGATCGATCGTGGTGTGCACGAGTCGGAGTCGGTCGCGGACCACAGCTTCCGGCTGGCGCTCATGGCGTGGGTGCTGGCGCAGGCGCGTCCCGACTTGAATGCCGAGCGTGCGGCGGTCATCGCGCTCGTCCACGATGTCGCGGAGGCGATCGCTGGTGACTGGACGCCCTTCGATGCAGCGTTGCGCGCGGGGGCCGACCGTCAGCGACTCTTCCGGCAGCGACCACGTTACGATCCGGAGGCAGAAGCGCAGAAGGCGGCAGCCGAGCGTGCGGCGCTCCAGGAGTTGGCGGAGTTGCTCCCAGCGTCGGTCGGGCAGCGCTTGCTCCAGACGTGGGAAGAGTACGAGACGGGTCATTCCGCCGAAGGGCGCTTCGTGCGTCAGCTGGACAAGATCGAGACCGTCTGGCAAGCGCTCGAGTATCGGGCACGGCAACCTGAGCTGATCGTCGACTCGTTCGTCCTCGGGGCACTCGAGGAGGTGACCGATCCGGCTCTGCGCGACCTCCTGGTGGCAGCCCTCGCCGCAGCAGGTTGGAGCGTGTCCGAAGGGGCCTGAAGGACGGAGCCGGCTCGCGTGCGACCCGACGAAAGGAGGGGGCGATGCCGCTGCTGGGCGAGTTCGTGATCATCCTGGCGTTGCTCGCTCTGAACGGCTATCTCGCGGCAGCGGAGATCGCGGTCGTCTCGGTGCGCCGGGCTCATCTCCACGCCTTGGCCGAGGAGGGCGACGCTGCTGCTCGGCTTGTCTTGCGACTGCTCGAGCAGCCTTCCCGATTACTCGCGACGATCCAGGTCGGTGTGACGCTGGCGACCTTCTTCACCTCAGCGGTCGGAGCCGTCTCGCTGGCCGAGCCACTGGGGACCGCGCTCGCGCGCCTGCCGATCGGCAGAGACCAGGCCGCGGCGATGGCGCTCGTCACGGTGACGGTCAGTCTCTCGTTTACCAGTATCGTGGTCGGTGAGCTGGTCCCCAAGACACTCGCAGTGCAGCACGCTGAACGGCTCGCGCTGCTCAGTGCGCGACCGCTGGCCTGGCTGGCTCGGATCGCGTCGCCGATCGTGTGGTTGCTCTCCGGCGCGACGAATGTCGTTTTGCGGGTACTGGGTGTCCGGCATCCTGGTCGGGTACCGAGCGTGACGCGCGAAGAGCTCTTGACGCTCCTGGACGTGGCGGCGAGCGAAGGAGCGGTCAGTCGCGAGGAGGCTCGCCTCGTCGAGGACGCGTTCGAGTTCGGGGAAATTACCGTACGGACCGTCATGATTCCGCGCGTCGATATGGTCACTGTGCCCGCGGATGCTTCACTCGAGCAGGCGGTCGAGCAGTTC